>Ga0194113_10000445_pt1 | contig 53714 bp, 55 predicted proteins | sample TA2MahC200mmetaG_FD_146193 | JGI IMG/M metagenome (GOLD analysis project Ga0194113, IMG submission 146193) | Freshwater microbial communities from Lake Tanganyika, Tanzania - TA2015017 Mahale Deep Cast 200m | ecosystem: Environmental > Aquatic > Freshwater > Lake | place: Tanzania: Lake...
GAAATTGCAAAAGTTATTCAGCAATACCCGTGGAGCAGTTACGCTGAGTATTCTCTTCAAAAACATGATATATGTGAAACTGAATTTCCATGGGCATTGTTTTCCGAAGACCCGAAGAAAGCGATCGAATTATGGGTTGAATTCAACCAGGTTTATAATAACGATCAGTGTTTGGATTATGATGGTGGAAAAAGGTCAAATGACGTTGAAGCTTCAGGGTTGATAAAAGACATTTTGAAAGTTCTATCTCCGGCGGATGTTCAGTCTTTTGAAGTTGAGAAGAGGAATAGAGCAATCAGAAAGATGAAAGAACAGGGATTATTGATCAGGCAAATAGAAAGATTAACCGGGGTTAGTTTTGGAATAATTAGAGGAATATAAATAATACTATGTCGGTAAAATATTTGGGACCGATAATGGAACACAGGAGAACTGTCTCCCTGTGCTGGGTTCCCCTGTGCTGGGTCCCCCTGTGCTGCCCCTGCGCTTGAGGATTTCGATCTGAATCCCCCCAACTGCTTTTTCGCTAACGGTTCGCGAATAGTCGATGTTTCCGAAGGCTATTTTGGTAAAGTGAAGCGGGACCTTTTATTGGCTGTCAGGTGATTTCTTTTGGATATTATAGATTGCTATAAATGCTGTCCCTAATATGCTAAAAACACCAATGGTGATAGCTTTATTATCTACAGCAGTAAATAAGGATAAAATAGCAGCGAGGTAGAAACAAAGGCCGGCAATTAAAAATAGTTTCTTCTTCATAACTATCAATCCTTAAGAGTTAGATATTTATCTTTCTGTTGGGAATATACTACTACGTTAAAAAGCTGTCGGTCAAGCTAACCCGACTCTCTTTTATTTTATGCACTCGCAATATTTTAAACGGTAAAGCTGAAGAAGTCTAATAAAATTAAGGCTGTACTAAATGGTGAAAATGAGGAGGGGGCGCTGTGTTAACCGGGCTGGACTCAGGAGCCGCAAAACCGGGAGACTAGCAGAAGGCACTGGAGCTGCTCAGTTATAGGGCTGCAAGTACAGGAGAAGGCAGGTAAGTCTACCGCTACCTGCCTTCTCTCTTCTTATTGTGATGTTTATTCTATTGGACTAATGCCAGCATTTCATCGAGAATCTGACTGATTTCATTAAGCTGGTCATTTCTCCAACTTTGGATTTCAGCAATGTCTGCATACATGGTTTCTAATACACCGTAATCCAAGCTCTTTAGCGCCTTTTTATTGGCTTCAATATAATCCTGAATGGAGCCTTTGGATTCCTGCAACTCATCAGTCAGATCCCTGATCTGTTTCCTGTATTTGGCAATCTGCTCCAGAGTTGAAACATCGAAAGTTGTACCATTTTCCTTCAGGTCAACGTAAACCTGGGCCAGCTCCTTTCTTTTGGCATTGATTATCTGAAGAAGAGCTTTGTTTTCTTCAGCAGCAGCCTTGACCAATGCACTTTTTTCATGAGCGGCTTTTTTAAAATCTATAACCTCTTGTCTTTTTTGCTTAATTTTTTCCTGAATCTGCAAAGAGCTAATGCTGGTTGTGGTTTCTGTTTGCTGTCCCGTAGCGAAAGCTGTTGTTGCTGTTGAGAGAACCAGCATACTCACGATAAAGATTAAATGCAATTTTTTCATAACAAATTCTCCTATTTTTCATTATGGTGTTATCAGATCCTGGTCGCGCACTGTGTCCAAAGAGTTTAAAACATTTCCCAAATCTTCAAGGACCATCAAAGATTCTTCAAGTTGTTTTTTTGATTCGACAGAATTACTAATGCTATCAGGGTGATTCTCAGATTTACCTTCCCTTTGGGTACAACCGGCGAGCATCCCAACCACTAATACTGCAAACACGGATAAATATAGTTTTTTCAGCTTTCACACACCTTCTTTTTTCTATTAACTTGATTGTATATTAATTGATCGGTCACTGGAAAAACAAAGGTTAAATAGTGGCAAAATAGTGGCAACCGTTTATTAACCCAAGCCTGTATGATAGAATTTCAAAAAGTGTGGTGATTATAGTGGGCAAGACCATTTATATTGCTGATGATGAGAAGAATATTCGAGAGCTGATTTATGGTTTTTTATCTAATGAAGGGTACTTGGTTACCGCCTTCGAAAATGCTGATGATTTACTGGCAAAGTTTCTAGATCATCCTTGTGACATGGTGATCTTAGATATTATGATGAATGGCACTGACGGGCTTTTAGCTTGTACCCGGATAAGGCAAAAGCATAATGTGCCGATCATTATTGTCTCTGCGCGCGACAGCGAGCTTGACCGGATCACGGGCATCTCTTTAGGGGGTGACGACTATCTTGTTAAGCCTTTTTCTCCGCTTGAGCTTGTTGCACGAGTAAAAGCTATTTTTAGGCGTATAGCGCTTGATAGCGAGATGAAAAAAACTCCCGTTTTAAACTATGGCAATATTGTCTTAAATCTTAACACCAGAGAAACGCTTGCGGAAGGCAAAACCATTGATTTAACCCCTACAGAGTTTGCCTTGATGGTCTATTTGTTTGAGAATCAAGAGCGGGCTGTTTCCCGTGAAGAATTGCTCAAAAATGTTTGGAAATTTGATTTTGAGGTTGACACAAGAGCCATCGATGATGTCCTGAAACGCCTACGAAAAAAGCTCACTTGCAGTAATGTAAAAATCGAATCGATTTGGGGATTTGGATTTAAGCTTGCACATGAGGGCAATCGATGAAAACCATTAATCAAAGAATATCCACATCCTTTTTATGGTTGATTATCATAATCCTTTTAGTGATTATGCTTTTATTCAATCTTGCTATGCGGATCTATTCGCAAGAAATGGCTCAAAGAGAGCTAAAAAACGCAGTGGCAACCGTAGAAGCGGTTATTAGGCAGCAGATTGCAGTGGATGCCCAAAACCAGATCGGCAATGAAACCATGCTTGAAAAGCTGAAGCTGATTCGAGGAACAATTAGAATATCCAGAATTTTTTCCTCAACTGAGTTTATTATTGTGGACAGCAGTGGTAAGTTACGCTTTCCCCAAAATTTTTCCGATAGTTTTTTGTCCGCTAGAATCGTGGATAGGGCGGTTGAGATCCTCGAAAACAGAGAACCGGGGCAAGTTTATTCATTTAGATTTGCAGGTACAAAGTATTTCGTAATTAATAACTATTCGGCAGGCAACAGTTTTCAAACTTATAAGCTCATTTTTATTTCTAGCAGCAGAGGGTTTTTAGGCATAGTGCGGGTAATCAACATAATATTGATGTCAATAATAGCTTTAGCTATTGTGGTTGGCAGTCTTGTAGCTGTAGAGCTATCAAAAAGCATTACTCGGCCTATTGCGAATTTATCGAAGCATGCAAAAGAGATTGGACGGGGAAATTTTTTGATATTGCCCGCTAATGAAAGCAGTGTGGAAATTAACGACCTTACTAACAACATGAATGAAATGACAAAGAAACTGATAGATTACGATCGTATTCAGAAAATGTTTTTACAAAATGCTTCCCACGAAATTCGGAATCCACTGATGAGTATTCAAGGATATGCTGAGGGGATTGCAAAGGGTGTTTTTCCCGATGCCGCCAAAACGGCCGAGATTATTTGCGAAGAAAGCAAGCGCCTGAATGCTCTGGTAGAAGGACTTTTGACTTTATCGAGAATTGAAAGCAACACTTATGAGCGGGAGTTTTCGATGATCAATCTCTCTGATTTTCTGAAGGAATATATTCAGAAAATAACTGGATATGCACTTAAAGAAAACAAGAGTCTGGAACTGGACATTAAGGATAGCAGCCTTACCGTAAATGCAAGCGACTATCTTTTGTCTGCAGCAGTTATCAATATTATTTCTAACTGTATCAAATATGCCCGCAATAAAATAGCCGTATCATTATTTAAAAAAGGTGAGTTTGCGGTTATTAGAATTAGCGATGATGGTGAGGGGTTTTCTCAAAATGATTTGCCGCATATCTTTGATCGCTTTTATAAGGGTAAAAGTGGTAATTTTGGATTAGGCTTATCAATTGTAAGATCTGCTGTTGATTTAATGGGGGGAAGCATAAAAGCTTACAATCAAAACGGTGCTGTATTTGAAATAGAATTACCAGTTTGGCACAATTGAACACAGAAGAACCGACCCTTTGGGACCTTCAGGGACAGGATTCTATTTGGTAAAAAAATACATAAAGCTACCGGACGATGAGGACGTTGGCGCAGGCTAAGTGCGCAACCTTGTTGCTGACGCTGCCAAGAAAAAGTTCTTTCACGCCCCGAAGCCCCCTGCTGCCAATGGCAATCAGGTTGTACCCGCCCTTGGAAGCATAATCGCAGATAACATCCGCCGGTGATTGTTCTCCATCAAAGATCTCTGTCCTAACCGTTAGCCCGTTATCCCTGAAAGGACTGGCCGCCTCATCGACAATCCTATCGGCTTCCACCTTCAGTTGTCTGTTAACATTATTCTTGACTTCAACAGTATAAGGGGTATTTACCATGTAGCTAAAGTCATTATGCTCGATTACGTTTAAAATAGTGACTTCCGCTTTAAGTGCAACGGCAATCGTTAAAACTTCCTCAACAAGCCTCTTCATGCTCTTGGAACCATCGGTTGCCAATAGTATGCGATACATGCCCTCCTGCCCTTCCCTATGAGTATTTGTAGTCGCTCAAACTCATTCAACAAAATATTTTTAATTCCTGCAGCATAGTTCCATCTGCGGAAGATTTATCCTTGATCCCAAGGAAACAAAACAAGGGGAAGGTTCTCTTGTGTCGGTGAGATGCACAGTGCTATAAGGGTGATGAAAGATCAGCGTTTATCGATCAGGCAAATTAAAAGATTAACTGGGCTAAGCTTGGGGTAATAAGGTGGATATAAATATCGCTTTGGTAGAATATTTATCGGCAAGTGCAACTGGTACACAGAAGAACCGTCCCTTCGTGCAGGTAGAATATTTATCGGAAAGTGCAACTGGTACACAGAAGAACCGTCCCTTCGTGCACTTCATGACAATGCTTATTGAGTTATCTCTTGCTGCCCTCAAATATTTAAAATAAAATAGGGTAGCAAAATAATACTCGTTAAGGAAAGAAGGCAACGCATCAATTGTGCCTAAGATGTATATTAAAAAGAGGGGGTCAACTTGCTCTTAATGATAATTACAGAACGTTATGACGGTATTACTAGAGAGTTACTTTGAAATTAAATGCATGAGTGAACGGTCATTAGTGATCGAAGGGAAATACTATTTATTAGAAATTAATTAGGCTGAACATGAAACGAAACCAGAACAATTATAGAGGATGTCTAATCGGAGGGGCAATCGGTGATGCCTTCGGCTCCGCTGTTGAATTTCTCAGTATCGATTCCATCAGGGAAAAATACGGTGAAGCTGGTATTACTGATTTAGTGTGTGTTGAGTCAGGTTTGGCAGAAATAACCGATGATACCCAGATGACCTTGTTTACAGCGGAAGGTATCCTAAGAGCTGGCATTAGTGTTCAGGATAATAGTATTGAAGAAGCAGTTTTAAGAGTTTACCATGCCTATTTACGATGGTTAATAACTCAGAGCTATCCGAAGTTTGAAGAGTACGATTGGATTTACAATGGTTGGTTGTTGGAAGTAAAAGAACTTCATCATAGAAGGGCACCGGGAAATACCTGCTTATCAGCTCTACAAAGTAAAGAAAGAGGAACATTTAAGAAACCTATAAATAACAGTAAAGGCTGCGGTGGGGTAATGAGAGTAGCTCCAGCAGGCTTGGCTTATCCTAAAGAGCTGGCTTTCAAAATGGGAGCAGAATTTGCTGTTATTACTCACGGGCATCCCTCGGGCTATTTGTCAGCAGGAGTTTTAGCTTATATGATCGCTGCAATTGTTGCTGGTAACCCTCTTGAGGAAGCAGTAGCTGAATCATTGGCAGTGCTTAAAGATTATGAAGGGCATGAAGAATGTGCAGTGATACTTAAGAAAGCCATGGAGCTGGTAGGTAGTGAACTGCCGGATAGCGTGGCAATAAAGATCCTTGGAGAAGGCTGGGTCGGTGAAGAGGCTTTAGCCATTGCAGTATATTGTTCTTTAAGGCATAGAGATGATTTTAGGAAAGCAATCATCGCTGCGGTTAATCACAGTGGAGATAGTGACAGTACAGGAGCAATAGCAGGAAACATATTGGGAGCTTACCTGGGCTTAAGCAGTATTCCAGAAAAGTGGGTTAAAAAGCTTGAAATAAGAGAGGCAATCGTTAAGATAGCTGATGAAATAATTAGCTGCTGTCGGATAGTGTAATACAATCTGTGCAATTAGTTTTAGGCGGTCTATTATTAAAATATTCTCTTTAAAGGGGTAATAGAATAGTTATGAATAATGATTTTACTATGGATGTTCACCTATCGGCTCTTTATGCTGAACGAAGAAGACTTAAGCGTGGTGATCTTACAGAGGAAGAAAGGCAAAGAGTTATTGATGAGGTAAATGAAAGATTAGATAATGGTGAAAATTCTCTTGCCATGATGGATGATTATGCTGGTCGGTGGAAGGAAAACAGGTATTAGTATAGATGCCCCCCAGAGCTAATCTGGGGGGCATCTGGTAAGTTTCAATTGAAATAAGGTAGATTGTTTTGTTCCAGCGTTATTTGAGTTTGAAACCTGTTACACGCTGACCTGATGAATTCAAAAAGCGAAGAATATATATCAGAAAACAAAATTCCTGTAATATATAAAAAACAAGTTTGCGCGATAGGAACAAATCTATTTCTATGATACGGGAATAAGAAATAGCATAATATATGCCGTCCAGGCGATCGATTTTCGCAGTGACCTAGGGCCGCTTTTTAGGAATTTTATGATAGACGAGCGCAAAAAATACTTAAAATTACAAAGCCAGCGTAGAAAAAGCTGGTTTTGGCGAACCCATGATGGAAAAGAAATCGATTATATTGAGGAATATGGAGGACAATTCAACGCCTATGAGTTTAAGTGGAGCAGAGGAAAAACGAAAAAATCTGCAATCGAAACGTTTAAGAGCTACTATAAAAACACTGACTTCCAAACAATCTCTAGAAGCAATTATTTTGAATTTATTAAGTGAGCAGTGGGATGAAGCCGGTAAACCTGGTTAATATTAAAGTTTTGCAGGGCAATATGACATTGATTCTTAAGGAGTTGCTAAGCTATGAAAACGGTTGTTATTTACAAGTCAAAAACTGGTTTTGCTAAAAAGTATGCTGGTTGGCTTGCCGAAGAGCTTTCCGCTGATCTATTTGAGGCTTCCAAGGTTAGTAATAGCCTGTTAAGCGGGTATGATACGGTGATCTACGGCGGCAGTTTGCATGCCGTTGGCATTATTGGTTTAAAGCTGATTACCGGTAATATGGAGAAGTTAGAAGGTAAAAAGCTGGTAGTTTTTGCTACGGGGGCTTCACCGTCCAGCGAAGCTGTTAGGAAAGAAATTATTACAAACAATTTCTCTTCGGACCAGCGGGATAAAATTAAGTTTTTCTATTTACGGGGCGGCTTCAACTACGCTAAGCTTCCGCTAAGCGATAAATTGCTGATGTTTTTGCTGAAGTGGAAAATAAAGATTAAAAAGAAGCAGAAGAAAGAGCTGACCAGGGATGAAAAGGGGATGCTGGCAGCCTACAGTAAACCGGTTGACTTTACCAAAAAAGAGTATATCACTGAAATCGTTGAATATGTAAACTCCTGATTTTTTCTCCTTATTAAGTGAAGCGGAGTTTTTCCATGGAGGCGATTGTGTTGCATGATTACGGGTATGATAAGGAATATAAACTTCCAGTGTTTTGACCGGATTTTTTATCACTGCTTGAGGGCAAGCAGGTCTTGGTAAAACAAATGCAGAAATTTAATCTTTACGAGGTGAATGCGATGAATAACGTAAAGAACTTTCCAGTGGTAGATGTTTTGGATGAGCTGTTTTGTCCACACTGTGGCTTAAAATTGATCACTTTCAAAGAAGGCTTGATATCAAGCTGTTCCCATTTGGTCTATGTCTACAGTTGGGATGAAGATGGACAAAGGTTTGATATGGTTCGCCCCGATTTTGGCCAGTCATTTTTAAAGACCATGCTCAGCACTACCGAATATGAAGTGCTGATGCAATTTAAGATTGGACCGCTCAGCGATAGTGATCAGGAACAATTTATGCAGGGAAAATTTTCTCGGCAGGATAGCATCGGGGCGAAAGTTGTCGATTATTTTATGACCTTTCCCGAAATGCTTTTTCCGGAGCTATTAACACTAGAAACAGTTATATACTACATCAGTCATTATTATGGAGGCACTCATCTGGCAATCGACTTCGGATCGTAAAAGATAGCCCGGAAAACAGGTGGTAGGACCGCTATTATAAACTCCGGAGTGTTGTGTTACCTTACTCTACATGGATATGCTCAAATTAACATCTAAGTTTATGATCAGGCCAGGGACCTGGCCGGGAAGGATTGGCAGTGTCGAAAAAGGTAATGATTATAACTGAAGCAGCGCAGATGGAGGCAGTAAGGGATTAAGCTGGGAGCAAAAGCAGTTATGATCCGTGGTTAATTCTAATAGGTCATGATGCGGAAATGGTGTTAATGCGTCGCAAGGTAATACACACCTTTCCAATGCGCATAAACATTAAGCAAGGATCTAAACTAATTAACTTTAAAGCCTTAAGCCGAAAGGGTAGCACTGACAAGGGTACTCTTAAGGAACGCCATTCTGTTAAAGTTCTATGACAGGACCTTTATGCTGCTGAGGGTGAAACCGATGGCCAATGAGCTTGCACCGAAGGGGGAAGGTTCTTTTTTGTTGCGTAATGACATTTATCGTGATGATCATGATCGCCAAAACTGTCCAAGCATTCTATCCGGCCTAATGTAAACCGGTTCTCATAATTTTCCCCGGCAGGATTATCCGGGAAGTTATACGAATACTTAATTTAGCACCCCATATTGGGGTTTTACCCTCTGCCTGAGGGGAGATAATCAGGCCGGCATGGAAAAAGAAAGGAGCCATAGTATGGTGCGTGAAAAGAAAAAGCTGCGGGTTGCAGTTATCCAGGATTCACCGGTGATCATGGATAAAGAAAATACCCTGGTTAAAGTTGAAAAACTTGCCGGCAGGGCTTCCAGGGAAGGAGCTAAGTTTATCCTGTTCCCTGAAGCCTTTATACCCTGCTACCCAAGGGGTCTGTCTTTCGGTGCCGTGGTTGGTAGCCGCACTCCTGAAGGCCGTAAGGATTGGGCCCGCTACTACGAAAACTCAATTTCTGTTTCCGGCCCTGAAGTTGATATTCTGAAAAGCATCGCCGAAAAAAACGAGGCTTACCTGGCCATTGGGGCTATTGAAAAGGAGGCTGGTTCCCTCTACTGCAGCCTGCTCTATTTCGGCCCGGACGGCGCTCTTTTAGCCAGGCACCGCAAGTTAAAGCCAACTGCCAGCGAGCGTTTAATCTGGGCAGAAGGTGACGGCAGCACTTTATCTTATATTAATACCCCTTATGGCGTTGTTAGCGGTTTAATCTGCTGGGAAAATTACATGCCTCTGGCCCGTGCCGCAATCTACAGGCATAACCCGTCAATATACCTAACCCCCACTGCCGATCACCGACCCGGCTGGCAGTCGACTATTCAGCACATCGCCTTAGAATCGCGCTCTTTTGTTCTTTCCTCAAACCAGTTTGTTAAGAAATCTTTCTACCCGACCGATCTGGCCTGCTATGCGGATCTTGTCGTTCAACCGGAAATTATGTGCAGGGGAGGCAGCGCCATCATTGACCCACTCGGAAACTATTTGGCCGGACCAGTCTGGGATCAAGAAGATATTCTGGTCGCCGACCTCGATTTAGCAACAGTAATCGAGGCCCGTTTTGATTTTGATGTATGCGGTCATTACTTCCGCTCCGATGTATTTAAGCTGCTGGTTAATGAGCAGCCCGGGAACGGCACAGCCCCTGGTCATCTTTAGGGTGGAAGAATATAATCAGCAGCACTACCGAGGTATGGCAGGCCGCTCGAGAAAGTAGTATTCAAGAAGGGTTGCTGTTGTTCAATGCTTTGCATATCAAGTCCAGCGACTTTATAAGCGATAAAGAAGCGGGACCATATCATGATCTGGAAGAGTGTAATTAAATCGGCTAACAACAGGAGATGTTTGGTTGGAAAAGGGTCATTTTACGCTTAAGATGGATTTTGAGATAAAAGTTGTGGAACAGCCTGTCTACAGCCGGCCACCTTATGGCATTGCTGGCAATCTGGCCCGGTTTGATGAAAGGGAAGCGGCTTTTTACAGCTTACGTTTTGCCAATGAAATGATGGGTGGTCAAAGCTGGCGCGAACGGATGGCTTTTGTTGCTGCCGAGAAAATGCTCAAAACTGTTTCTGGCTATACTCAGCTTGATTATGCCCTAAATGAAGCGTCCTGGCGATCTTATCACCCCTATAATCAGTCTCCTTTGATGAATTGGGGCGACTCTCCGGAAATTCGCAAACCGATCGAAAAGGATTTGGCAGACCGCGATTGTAAGTGGAGGGGTACAGCTGCGCAGAACAGCGCTATTTTAAAACAGGCAGCGCGCTATTTTGGTGCTGCCGCGGTAGGCGTTGCCACTATAAATGAATTATGGTTTTATTCGCATGATCGCGGTGGATTACCTTTAGAATTCTCAGAGCAGACAGTATACCCGTTGGTAAATAAAAAAGGCCGTTTTATTCCCACATCCTTTAAGCGGGTAGTTGTGATGCTGGTTGCCCAGGACCGGGAGCTGGCCCGGTTTAGTCCATCAGCGCTCGCTGGAGCAGCTGTCGGCCACGGATATTCAAAGATGGCTGAAACAGCTTCGAAAATGGCGGTCTTTATCAGGGGGCTTGGGTACAGCGCTATCCCCATGGGAAACGACACTAGCCTTAGTATTCCCCTGGCTATTGATGCCGGCTTGGGTGAGCCCGGCAGGCACGGGCTTCTGCTAAACCCCGAATATGGCTCTCTGGTACGCATCTGCAAGGTCCTGACCGACTTGCCGCTTGAAACCGATCGGCCGATTGCTTTTAATGCAGCAGAGATCTGCCGAAACTGTACAATCTGTGCGGCTAGCTGCCCTGCCCGGGCGATCTCGTTTGATAGTGATCCTACTTATGAAACCGTATGCGCCTCGAACAATACAGGCATTAAACGTTGGCCGGTAAACAGCTGGGCTTGCTTAAAATATTGGGCCAGCAACGGCACTGACTGTGGGATTTGCCAGGCTGTTTGCCCCTTTAGCCGCACGGTTGCTGTTGGTCTGAAGCTAAACGACCCGAAAGCCTGGTGGAATATCCAGCCAGATGAATCTGGTTGTTAATTGATGACGCTTATGGGTGATGCAGGGACATTAAATTGTCTAGGGTTATATTCTCTATGGAGAATCTTTACACTGATTATGAAAATATATCGGTTAGAATAATAAAAACCTTTTGCGATCCGGAGCAGCAGGCGTATAATCCAAGTAAAGAGTAATATTCAGTAAATAACATATTTTAGCCGTATTCGTTTTACTCGTTGGCTGGAAGTGAAAGTCCGGAATCTGCAGTTATGATTGTCAACTGTATTTCATTTTTTTCTGTTATCCATAATTTTTATACCGGTAATCTATCTGCTGTTTAAAGGTTTATCTACATTGGACTTTGATTTTTCCGTTACCCTTGCAGCACATGAAGGCACGGAAGTTACATCATATCAGCCGTAGGCGCCATCTGGAGTCGCAACCGATGAAAGAAACGGTTCAGGTCGCAAAAGATGGACCAGCTCCTGCTACAGGGGGAAATGAGCAGAAGATTACCCCGGGGCAACCGAACAGGAAGGGGGTGATTCGGGATGGGTTTATTACGTTAATGTGGATATTCTTAAAAAGACTAACCCGAATAGCGCTTTAAAAGACGAACCGGTATTTTGAAAAGTCATGGGATAGATAAGACATAATCAGTAAACGATGAAGTTTTTCCCTGCATTGTTTTTAACACGATCATCCTTCAACATTTAAATGGTTCATTCTCAAAATAGTGTAGTATACTCTAACTATTAAGTTTGGATACAGAGGCACTGATTGTATCTTATTAAAACTCGAAAGGAGTAGTTTTTATGAATATACCTCCCCTGAGCCGGCCTTACTTTTCCCCGGTACGGAAAAGGGAGCGCCTATGGCTGATTCTATGCTGGGTGGTTACTATTATTTCCGCTCTCATATTGATTGTTGCCTGGCCACAGACCCGCACCCATGAGTTGGTAGCTTATTTTTACCAGCTAAGTTCCACCCCGGTTGGCTATTTCTTCAAGGCTATAACCTTCCTGGGAGAAGACGAATTCTTTATGGTTTTTTTCGGCATAATGCTCTGGTGTGTTAACAAAAGCCTCGCTTTCTGGGTAACCTTCATGCTTTTAACCTCTGGAGTTTACCGCGGTGTTATTAAAGAATTGACTTTTCTGGAAAGACCTCATTTTGAAGGTGTAACCCACCCGCCGGACACAGCTTTCCCCAGCGGCCACACCCTGACTGCAGTAACTGTCTGGGGTTATCTGGCAGTGCGCATCAGGAAAACAGGCTTCTGGGTTTGGACTGTACTTCTAGTAATCGGCATGGGTTTATCCCGCATGGTCCTGGGGCACCATTACCTGGGTGATGTTCTGGGTGGAATTGCTCTGGGTATTCCTTTCCTGCTTTTCTTCATCTGGTTAAGCGCTTTGTTCATAGAAAAAGGATGGGTGGAAAAGTTTTCGATGCCCTTGCTGCTGGGGCTGGCAGCTCTTGGCCCGGTTATTCTTACGGCAGTGCTACCCGGTGCAGATTCGCCAAAGCTTCTCGGTTACCTGGCAGGAGCATCTTTTGGATACATCCTGGAAAAAGAAAAAGTTCGCTCTATAACCGCCACTACTATACCGCTGCAAGTGGTTAAGGCCATCTTGGGGCTGGCGGTACTTTTTGCGATTATCATCGGATTGGGTGGATTATTGCCATCTGCCGGTTCCGATGCCTCATTTGCAGCAAAGATGGTCGGCTTTTTGCGCTATGCTTTGGGAGGTTTATGGGCTACCCTGATTGCTCCGGTACTCTTCGTTGGCTTCAAACTAACTCCTCGGGAGAAATAGTACCACTTTCATAAAAGCACAAGCTTCTGCTTCCTTAGAGAAGCTTGTGCTTTTTAAGGTAGCATAATAGTGAGGGTGTCACTCTTATTCATTGCCGTTTCCTGTTTACCCGGCTTTAATGATTGCGGCGCCAGTTTTCAACTATCAGACCATTGTAACGGTCGGCGGGCAAAAGGTCCCAGGAAACGCACCGAAATGGATAAACAAAACTTTTCGTAACGCCTTGTGCTAATCGCCCGGGAAAAGTTTTCTGATCAGCCATGAATTTTTTCTCAGCCACATCCTGGCTATGATAAGTTGTCAACAACCCCGTCTCCCTGACATAGAGATAAGTTGTCAACAACCCCGTCCCCCTGACATTAAAAAAGGGAAATTTTGATATAACGTGGAATTTAGCTTATAGCAGTAGCTCTCGAGAAGGGAGTTTTAATTATGTTAAAAAAGTTGGCTCTGTTAATGCTTATTCTGATGCTGGCAGTTCTGACTCTAAGCGGATGCACACAGCCGGACGATAAGCCGACGGGAACTGGAGAAACTCAGGTCATCGCCATCGCCCAGTTGAAACAGGAAACAAATGTCTTTTCCCCGGTTAAAACAACGCTGGAGGATTTTGAAGCCCGAGGGCTGCTTTATGGCGAAGAGATTCTTGAAAGTGAACTCGGAGGAGACGAACTTGGTGGTTTCATGGCGGCGGTAGATGAGTTCGGCCTTGGCGATATTGTAGTTGTGCCCGTGATCAGGGCCATTTCGATGTCCGGCGGTAATATTGAAAAAGAAGTATATGAGCGTTTCAAAAGAGAGCTAATTGATGGCCTTCTCGAAGCAGAGCATCTCGACGGAATTTACATCTCGCTGCACGGCTCCATGGGGGTAGATGGGATAATCGACCCGGAAAGTGACCTGCTGCAGGGGATCAGGGACGAGTTGGGCTACGAAATCCCGATCGGCATATCGTACGACCTGCATGCCAATGTTACCGAGGACAACGTTCGGCTGGCCACCTTTATAGTCGGTTACCAGACCAATCCACATCGCGATCACTTTGAAACCGGCTTCACCGCTGGCGAAATCATGATCAAAACTGTCCGCGGGGAGATAGAGCCGACGATGGCTTACCGCAAGATGAGACTGCTAAAAGGTGGTGGGATGAATCTTGACTTCCTGCCGCCGATGAATAAGATTTTTAAATGGATGGAACAGGTCCAGGAAAGGCCCGAGGTGCTAAGCATCTCCAACTACATGGTTCATATCTGGCTCGATGAACCGGAGCTAGGCTGGAGCACGGTAGTGGTTACCGATGGTAACCCTGAACTGGCTGGCGAGCTGGCCGAAGAGCTGGCGGAGAAAAACTGGGCCGTCAGAGACTACCCCCATCCCGAAGGCTATACCCCCTCGGCAGCGATTGAATTAGCCCGCAGCAAGTGGCTCTCCCGGCAGCTGGGAACGATCATGTTCTGTGACGTATCAGACGCTGTCGGTGCAGGAGCCCCGGGAGAGAATACCTGGATCCTAAAAGCGCTGCTCGAGGAGGGCTCTGATCTCACATCGTACATCCCGCTGCGGGATAGCGAAGCGGTGCGTGAAGCCTATGAGGTTCCGCTGGAAGAGACGATTACCTTGAATGTAGGAGGTAAGCTGGAGCAGACCTATAACCGGCCGATAGAGGTAACGGGCCAGGTAATCAAAAAAGTGGAAGGACCGTTCGGTAAGACGGTAATCTTGCGAAATGAGGGCGTACACCTGATCCTGACCGAGCTACCCGCTAATGCCTCTACACCGTCATTTTACACCGACTTAGGGCTGAACCTATGGCAGGCCGATATCGTGGTAGCGAAGAACCTCTTCCCCTTCCGGATTACTTTTCTACTTTACAACCGGCAAACAGTCGATGTAGTGACACCTGGTATTACAAATGTTAATGTTTACGAGCTGGATTACAAAAATATCCCGAGTCCTATTTACCCCTTTGATGACATTGAAGATTGGCGCTGGTAAACAGACATTTTTAGGTTGCATTGATTTTTGAGGAGGAATAATCGTGAGCGATAATTCATCACAGATTAATCCCGGTACCGCGCGGGCAGAGATAAAAGGATGGAACTGGGGCGCCTTTCTGTTGGGCTGGATTTGGGGGTTAGGCAACAAGACCTATATCGCCCTGTTGGGCCTGATTCCCGGGGTAAATCTAGTCATGGCTTTTGTCCTGGGAGCAAAGGGAAATCATTGGGCTTGGAACAACAGAAACTGGGAAAGCATAGAGCAGTTTAAGCAGGTCCAGCAGATTTGGTCTACCTTCGGAGTAGGCATGCTGGTCGGCTTCTTGCTCGGCGTGATTGCGGTGCTGCTGGTAGTAGCGCAAATTGCAATCAGTGTATTTTTCTAGCAAGTAGGCAGCGATTGAGTCTGGCCCTTTGCCTTTGCAGGTGAACCATCCTCCCGGACCCGATACATTTCGGGCAGCAGTTGTGACATGGCGTGGTTGACTACCCTGACAAAAGGTTGTTATACTTTCCTCAGACTTCCACATTTGCATATGTTCACCTGATTCAAAGTTGCTGGGGAGGAAAACCATTGGATCTGAAAGATCACTTCTCCGATCTGACCCGCCAAGCGGGAAGTACCGCCCTTGTTGAACTGTTTAAATTGACAGAACGTCCCGACATAATATCGTTTGCCGGCGGTTTTCCCGCCCCTGAAATGTTTCTCCCCGAAGAGGCGGCAGAGGTAATTAGGCAGCTGCTGGTGGAAGAGCCATTTACCGCGTTAGGGTATAGCCCTGCTCCGGGATTCTCAGCCTTGCGGGAGTTCCTGGCCGAGCGTCAGTCACGTCTGGGAATGCCGGCAGCTGCCGGTGAGATATTGGTAACCAGCGGCTCTCTCCAGGGTCTGGATATTCTCGGGCGTGTATTTCTGAACCGTGGTGATCGAATAGTCATTGAAGCCCCTAATTACCTTGGGGCACTGAGCACCTTCGCTGCCTATAATGTCAGGATTGATGCTGTTCCTGTCGACGCCGAAGGGCTTGACACAGCCCGGCTGGCCGCATTACTGGAGCAACGCCGGGGTCAGGGTTCCCTGCCAAAGCTGCTCTATACAGTCCCCACCTTCCAGAATCCTTCCGGCCAGACGATGTCTTACCAGCGGCGGCAGGAACTGCTGGCTTTGGCTGGCCGCTACGGGTTCTTAATAATTGAAGACAATGCCTATGGTGAACTTCGTTTTGCCGGGGAAGAAGTACCGACCCTCAAGGCCCTCGACAAAAACGAAAAGGTTATCTACCTTGGTACCTTCTCCAAAATTCTTTCTCCCGGAATCCGCATCGGCTGGATCCATGCAGCGGCCGGGATCATCGAGAGGGCTGTCCTGGTGCGTCAAGGCATGGACCAGTGCTCGAATTCCCTCGGGCAGCTGCTGGCCCTGGAATTTGGTCGTAGAGGCTTAATCGAGAAGCAAATTAATAAGACGGCCCGCCTGCTTGGGGAAAGAGCCCGATTGACGCTCGATTTGCTTGCCCGTGAATTTTCCGTCGGAACAACCTGGACCAACCCGGAAGGAGGATTTTACACCTGGGTTACTCTTCCACCTGAGATCGATACAGCTAAGCTTTTGTCGCACTGTATTGAGAAAGCCGGGGTCGCCTACGTGGCAGGGGTTGCTTTCTACGCCGGCGGCAAAGGGGGCAATAATCAGATGCGGCTTTGCTACTCGCAGCCTTCTTTGGAAGATATTGCCCGGGGAATACCACGATTGGCAAGAGCTCTGTCCACTCCACTTTAACAACACAGGGGCAACACAGGGGGACGGTTCTTTTGTGTCAGGCAACACAGGGGCAACACAGGGGGACGGTTCTTTTGTGTCATATCAGTAGCTATTTTCAGACCAACACAGGGGGACGGTTCTTTTGTGTCATATCAGTAGCTATTTTCTCTTTGAGTTCTTTTTATCGATAGAAGCGCTTATTAACCTGCTTATTTTTTATAGTCCCGTCAGCCAGGTGCTCCTTAATAAAAGTTCCGTCTTCAATGTCTCTGAAAGCCGTTTTTAGTTCTTCTTTTGTGTTCATCACAATTGGGCCGCCCCATTCAATAGGCTCGTTTAATGGTTTGCCTGAAAAGAGCAGCAGGCGCGCTTCTTCATCATTACCGGCCTGGAGATGCAGTGTGTCACCCCTTCCGAATAATACTGCCTGCCGGGCAGGTAATATCCGGTTATCTTCTGCCGGGAAGATGAGAGAGCCGTGGATAATATAAATAAACAGGGTGTTTTCCGGACTTGTCTCATAATTGAAGGAGCCGCTGCTTTGTATGGTAACATCTAAATATGTGGGTTGGACAGTTATCTCTTCCATTGGGCCTTTTGACCCCTTTAAATCTCCGGCTATTATTCTGACCATGCTGCCACTTTCCTCGATTACAGGCATGTCTGAGCTTTTAAAATCCCGATATTTAGGCGCGGTCATTTTATCCCTGGCCGGCAGATTGACCCACAGCTGTGTGCCCAACAGCCGTGGCGCAGGCTGAGGCATTTCCTGATGAATAATTCCGCTGCCGGCAGTCATCCACTGACATTCGCCGTTTCCTATAACCCCTGAATTGCCCAGACTGTCTCCGTGATCAATCTTTCCTTCAAGCAGGTAGGTAACCGTTTCAATACCCCGATGGGGATGCCAGGGGAACCCTTTTATATAGGTGTCGGGATTGACGCTGTCAAAAGCATCAAGCATTAAAAATGGGTCGAAATCATAAACATCCGGTTTGCCGATTACCCTGATTAGCTGGACGCCGGCACCGTCAATCTTATTTTCACCTTTTACGGTTTTTTTCACCTTATTGATCATGGTAGTAAACCTCCAGGTTTGGCGTGATAGGCATCTATAAAACCATAGACAATCTATTACCATTCCAGACAATACAACTGTTCATGTCAAAGTTATAATTGGTGAACCTCTTTCTGTATATGGGATCAGGTCTCGTAGTCCAACAAATCTATGATAGCCGATGCGCTGTTACAATAATTCCGCCTCGGCTTTTTTTAGAATATGCCCGATCTCTTCTTCAACATTCTCAGGGAGAGGCGTAACTTGATGCATTGCCAGAATCTCTTTCACTTTTGCTCTGGCTACTTCTCCAATTGACCGAGACCCCTGTTGTTCCCATGCCTCGAAACTGCTTATGTCACTTAATCGAGCCATCCACCGCTCGCGAAAATTTTCTACTGTATGCTTTTGGCCGAGAAATGTACCTCCGGGCCCCACTTTTTCAATAATATCAACAGCCATGGTTACTTCATTTACTTCTAGGCCTTCAATAAATTTCAGAGCGTAATCTACAATTTCGTTATCAAGGACCAAAGCTTCCGCAGAAGTCACGCGGGCACCCTCCAGCGACCCCAGGCCAAGGGCAATGTCAGGTGTTGCCATCAGATGTGAAATCAAGCCCACAGCTTTTTCAAAACCAGCCTGTGCATCAAGGGTTTTGGACAGGGTGCAGGAGACTTCTACTTCACTGGGCAAATGGTAATAGTTGGCCACCTGGTTTAGGCCGAGAGTCAGAAGATTGCTCTCCGGCGAGATGATTCCTGACCCGGTTTTAAAATCAAATGAACCGACATCGGCTGCATATATTACCGGAGCTCCGGGGCTGGCCAGCTCTTGTATAACCAGTCCGCCCAAAAATTCAGCGTTATTTACAACCATCGCCCCCGCCAGTGTGGCAGGGCTTGACCCACCTATAGTCGGCATGGGATAGATGGCAACCGGAATGCCTGCTCTGGCTAACTCAATACTCGCTTCTGTCATCCCTTTGTCGTAGCTGAGAGGAGACAGGGTACAAACAACATGAGAAAATATTGGCCTTTTCCTTAATTCGTCTCTGCCGCCTGCAATAGCAGCTGCAATTTCGATCTGGTATTGCGCTTCTTTGCCGGTTGTAGCATCTCCCTGAAAATGTTTCTGGCAATTTTTTAAGCTTGTATACATATCTACTATATAGCGCATGGGTGCCGGTACATCGCTGCCTGCTCCCAGTGGCCAGATCAGATCAACATGATCCAGGTAATCGGCTACAATGGCGCACCTGGCGATATCTCCACTGGTGGAATAGCGCCGTTCGCCCGTTTCTATATCCAACATGAACGGAGGCCCACCATCGGCACAAAAATGAGTCTTTTGCTTGTTTAATTCTAAATCATATTTGGGATTTCTGGCACATAGCTTTACTGTTTTAGGTGCCATTTCCAAGGCTTCTTTCACCAGATTGCGGGGAATAGTAACATGGCCACTTTCGCCTTTCACTTTAGCTCCCGCTCTCTTTAGGATTTCCAGGGCTTCATTACTCATCACCTTAATGCCTGTTTTCTCCAGCACCCTGAGCGAAGCATCATGAATCGCTTCTATTTCACTATCCGATAGAAAATTGATCGTGGGTCTGCCCACTGTGCCTTACCTCCTTGAACTAACTTTTTACCATCTTTACCTTCATACTGAAAAGCATTTACCCCCATCCGGTAAACCTGTGTTGCCCAGCTCTATTATTTACGGACCAGCTCCCTGCACCTGGCTACAGCGGAAGCAGCATCAGGTGCATAGCCATCAGCTCCTATCTGATCAGCAAATGTTTGTGTAACAGAAGCGCCGCCAACCAAAACTTTTGTTTTCAAACCGGCTCCTTTAACTGCCTTAATTACATCTTCCATTCCCCCCATAGTCGTGGTTAATAGCGCTGAGATCCCAATAATGTCCGCGTTGGAATCTTTGGCCTCTGTTATAAATGTCTCAGGGGCCACATCAACTCCCACATCTTTAACCATGAACCCGGATCCTTCCAGCATCGTCGCTACTATATTCTTTCCTATATCATGAATATCACCTTTCGCCGAGCCCAGGATGACTATCCCGGCGCTCCGGGCATCTGTCTGCTGTAACAGAGGGCTTAAGATCGCTAAACCTTCTTTCATTGCCGTGGCAGCAATAACCATCTCGGGAAGAAAAAACTCTCCGCTTTCATACTTGCTCCCTACTGCGTTGATTCCTGCTATCAGACCCTCGTTTAATATCTTTTTAGCTTCTTGTCCTTCATCAACTGCTTTCTTAACCAGATCTCCTACTTCATCCACTTCACCCCTGATTACATTTTCTTTAATTAAGCTTAAATCTATCATTTGCTTATTCCTCCTGTGATAATTTTTTCTGGCGTACTTTTAATCACATTTCTTGTTCCAGGATGGCAGAAAAGCATTCTGTATCTATCCCTTTAAGGTTTGTATGCTCATCAGGCTTATTCAAAAGCTAAAAGAGTTTATTAAAATCAAGCTGCATTTGCAGTTTTTTTAGCTGCGAGCTTGATCACCGTTCAAGTTAGAGGTTAAATTCCTTCTCAGCTCGTTTTAAAATCCCGGATATTTCTTTCTCCACATCTTCGGGCAGAGGGGACGGCTTATGCTTTGCCAAGATCTCTTTCACCTTTTCATGCGCCAGCTCACCCAGAGATTCAGTGCCTTCCTTATTCGTTTCCGAAAGGCTGCTTATATCAAGTCTGGGTAGCCATCGCTCTCGGAAATGCTCCAGAGTATGTTCTTCTGTCAGGAAGTGTCCGCCGGGGCCGGCGTTGTCAATTACCTCTAAGGCCAGGGTAGCTTCATTTACCTCGATGCCCCGCCTAAAATTAAGGGCATAATCTACGATCTCGTTGTCAATCACCATTGCTTCCAGAGATGTGGCTCCTTCCAATCCTCCCAGACCAAGAACAATGTCGGGAGCAGGATCCATCAACAAGTGAGTTATCAAAGCCTCAACCGTATGATGGTTGGATTGCGATGGTGCAAGCTTGGAAGCGCCGTAAAATACCGGTCTTTCATCAGGCAGCCCGTAATAACGGGCCAGTTGGCCCAGGCCAAGTTGCATTAGTGCGTCCTCCGGAGCTTCACCCAGGGCACCGGTTCTAAAATTCAAGGTGCCTGCGCCCGCAGAGTAAACTACCGGTGCTCCGGGGTTGGCCAGCTCCTGTATGACCAGGCCTCCCAGTACATCGGCATTGGCAACAACCATGGTCCCTGCCGGCGTAACCGGGCCGGTTGCGCCTAAAAGTGGCAGGGGATATAGAACTACCGGTATACCGGCTTTGCCCAGCTCCATGGCGCCTTCAGTTATGCCCTTGTCATAGGTCAGCGGGGAGAACGGGCATTGAACTGCCGAGATAATGGGCCTTTCCCTCAGCTGCCTGCTGTCGCCAACAATGGCAGTGGCAATTGCTACCTGATATTGGGCTGATTTGCGGCTCAGAGCAGCGTTTTCAACATGTTTCTCAGTATTCCTCAGGCAGGTGCAGAAGGATACCAGTTCCTGCATTGGAGCGGGCACATCCGTTGCAACCAGCATCACCCATGTAAGATGGGCATGGTCCAGGTAATCAGCGATTATTGCACATTTGGCTATATCTTCGGTCGTGGAATATCTGCGCTTCCCTGTTTCCCAGTCCAAGATAAAAGGAGGGTCCCCATCTGTACAGAAATGTGGTTCTTTTTGATTCAGCATAAAATCATATTTAGGATTCCGGGCCCCATATGTTATGGTTTTGGGGGCTATTTTCAGGGCCTCTTCAACTAGCTGCCTGGGTAGAGTGGCGCGATTTGTTCCATAATCCACCTTTGCTCCTGCCTTTTTTAAAATGTCCAGGGCATCCTTGCTCAGCACTTTGATGCCAGTATTTTCCAAGACCTGCAATGAAGCATTGTGAATGCATTCAATCTCCCCCGGTGTTAAAAAAAACGTTCCCGGTTTGCTCATTCGCTTAAGACCTCCTAAATTATTATGATCTTGTCTAGATCAATATTGTCGAAATTAAATCTCAACTGTTTCTCAATCTTACACAGCATTTCGAGCCATGCCGGAAAAATGTATACCAAGCCGCCTGCAGATTTCCTTTTGTACACAAAGTAGTTTAAAAAGAAATATCCGGTTGTCTTGCCCTGTCACTTCACCCTGATACAGGAAACAAAGTGGCCCGGGCTGGCTTCGACAAGCGGTGGATCTTGTTCGCGACATGCTTTTTCTGCATACGGGCACCGGGGGTAAAACCGGCAGCTGGTTAAAGCATCGGAAGGAATCTGGGGCACGTAACCTATAATCGGCAGCTCTTTCATATTATCTCTCGGATCAGGAGTAAGCGCAGCGGCCAGTAATGCTTTTGCATAAGGATGCAGCGGTTTTTTGAGGAGATCTTCCGTAGGGGCTATTTCTACGATCTTTCCCAGGTACATGATAGCAATCCTGTCACACAGGATTCGCGCTGTAGCCAAATCATGAGTAATATAGATAAATGATATCCCAAACTTACCCCTTAAATTTTCCAGCAAATTTAGAATGCCCATGCTTACGGAAATATCAAGCATCGATACCGGTTCGTCTGCAATTACCAGCCTGGGTTTAAGAATCAGTATTCTTCCTATCCCAACTCTTTGACGTTGCCCGCCGCTAAGCAAAACTGGATATCTATCCCAATATTCTTCAGCCGGCTTTAATCCAACTTCTTCAAGAGTATTTTTGATCAAAATATCCTCTTCGGCCTTGCTATTGGCCATTCTGTGAATCCTTACTGATTGCCTCAGGGTTTCTGAAACTGTCCTCCTGGGGTTAAGAGATCCATGCGGATCTTGAAATATCATTTGCATCTCGCGGCGCAGGCTTCTCAAGTTTCTTTTACTCAGGGAGGTTACGTCAGTGCCCTTATAGTAGATCTTGCCTGCAGTAGGTTCAAGAAGCCTGAGGATCGTCCTGCCAATGGTTGATTTGCCGCAACCGCTTTCGCCCACAAGGCCCAGGTTTTCACCTTCACCCAGGGTGAAACTGATATTATCAACGGCCCGGCAATATTCAACTGCTCTGAAAAAAATGGACTTAATAAGATTCTTCCGCACCGGGAAGTACTTCTTCAGATTTTCTACCCTCAACAAGGCCTGGTTATTCATAAATATCTCCTAGTTGTATAAATGGCATGCCACAAGATGCCCATCTTTTAGCATAGAACCTGGTTCTTTGTTTCGGCAAATATCCATTACAAAGGGACATCGTGGATGAAAATTGCAGCCCACCGGAGGTTTAAGAAGGCTGGGTGGAGAACCTGGAATGCCTTCCAGATTGCTTCTTTCCCCTTTAATGCTGGGAAAAGATTCGATCAACAAGCGGCTGTACGGATGGAGCGGGTTTTCGTACAAGGAAACGACATCGGCTTGTTCCACGATCTTTCCGGCATACATTACGGCTATTTTACTGCAGGTGTGGGCCACAACAGAGAGGTCATGAGTGATCAATATTATCGGCAATTGTAATTTTTCCCTCAGATCATTGATGAGGTCCAATAATTGCCTTTGAACTATCACGTCAAGACCGGTCACCGGTTCATCCAAGAGTAAAAGCCTGGGGTTGCAGGCTGTAGCTATGGCCATTCCCACTCTCTGCTTCATCCCTCCGCTTAATTCATGAGGATAGCAATTAACCATCTCGCCCCTTAAACCCACCAGCTCCAATTGTTTCCGTGCTCTTTCACGGGCTACCTTTTTCGATACCCGTTCGTGTTGATCTATTACTTCAGTGATCTGATCTCCAACAGTCATCACAGGATTGAGGGCATTCTGGGCTGCCTGAAAAACCATGGTAATTCCCTGGCCCCTGAGAAGTCGTACCTCTTCCTGCTTGATGGCCAGAATATCCCTGCCTTCAAATATTATTCTTCCTCCCATAATGCGGCCGGGAGGGAACACAAATTTCATTATGGCAAAGACAGTAGTCGTTTTACCGCATCCCGATTCCCCGATCAATCCTAAAGTTTCATTTTCACAAACAGTGAAACTGACATCGTCAACAGCTTTAACTGCACCGGCCCGGGTGAAGTAATATATTTTTAAATTTTCTACCTTTAATAAGGCCATTTCTGATTAAAACCCCCGTCTGTCCTTGTATCCAGGTTTTAATATATCGCTCACTGCAGTTCCTAAAAAAGTGAAGGCCAGTATTGTAACTAATATACATACTATCGGGGGAATAACCCACCATGGAGCCATGGTCATAAGGCCTGTTTGAAACGCATAATTAATCATCATTCCCCAGCTCATGGTTGTGGGATCGCCTAGGCCAAGAAAAGCGAGAAGTGCCTCTGCATAAATGGCCCAGGTAACCATTAAGACTGCCTGGGCAAACATCAGGGGCACAACATTAGGCATTATTTCACCAAAAATCAATAGACCGTCGCTTGCGCCAACACTTCTGGATGCTTCCACAAAGCCTCTTTCTTTAAGAGACAAAACCTGGGATCTTATTACCCGGGCAGTATAAGGCCAATACACAATACTCACGACAAATATTATATTCCAAATGCTTGGTCCCAGCACTGCTGCCAGAATGATCATTAAGGGCAGATATGGCAGCATCATGACGAAATCCGTAATCCGCATCAGTACTTCCTCTAATCTCCCTCCGAAATAACCTGCTGTCAGCCCTACCAAAGTGCCAATACCCACTGTAGCTATTGCTGCCGTAAAGCCAACTAGCAAAGCGATCCTGGCCCCGTATATGGTTTGGCTCCATATATCCCTGGCCAGATGGTCAGTGCCCAGCCAGAATTGATAGGAGGGAGGAGAAAGGATATTTTCAGCCAGGCCAGTTCTCGAAGGGTCAACCGTGCGCAGGTAAGGGGCAAATATCACCGCAATAAGAAGGATCACGAATACTGCTATTCCCGCCAGCCCCATCTTATGTGTGAGCAGAAGTTTGAAGTAATCTCGAAAACTTTTCAGTCCCTTAAGCAGGCTGGGCATCTGATCACTCCCCTCCCACTTTTATCCGTGGATCGAAATAGCCATAGATCAGGTCAACCACCAAATTGGCCACCACAACGGCTACAGCAAATACAAGAAATAAGCCTTGAAGAACAGGGTAATCACGGGCCATGACAGATGAATACATTAGGCTGCCTATACCAGGCCAGCCAAAGACCGCCTCCGCCTCAATTATTCCGGCTACAGCGAAGGCAGCATTCACTCCGGTGATAGTAAGTACAGGTAAAATTGCATTTCTCAAGGCGTGTTTACGCAGGATAGTGGATTCTCTTAACCCTTTTGCCCTGGCTGAAGTAATGTAATCCTGTTCCAGGACATCCTGCATGGCATTCCGGGTTATCAAGACGTATTCACCAATGTACCAGATCACGATCGCTCCAACCGGCAGAACCATGTGCCAGGCGACATCTTTCCAGTACTCCCAACCGGTCAAACCCGCTCCAATCGTGGACATCCCGCCGAGGGGAAATATCCCCAGCCTGAAAGCAAAAAACATCAGCAGGATTATGCCCAGTATAAATGTTGGAATCGAATACATTCCCAGTGAAAGGGTTACTATGATCGAATCAAATTTCGTGCCCGTCTTCCATCCCGCTATGGCGCCAAGCGCGGTACCTACAATAACGGCAATAATTAGGGCCGTGATAATCAACATCAATGTTTGTGGCAGCCGACTCCAAATGACATCTAAAACAGGTTCTCCTCGTGCGAATGAGTACCCTAAATCTCCATGAAGAAAAAGCTGCTGTAAATAGGTAATAAACTGCTCCCACATCGATTTATCAAGCCCAAATCGCTCATACATTTCCTGTATACGCTGCGAGCTGACCCTGGGGTCCCTGAACAACATCCGCACCGGATCACCTGGCACCATGCGGAAAAGAACGAAATTTACACACGTAATTAAAAATATGGTGATGGAGGCTGAAGCAACTTTTCTAAGTGCAAAAAAAGTAAATCCTTTTAGAGCCACTTAACGCCCCTCCATTTCTAATACGCGGGCAAAAAACTCTGCTTGTTTAGCTTATTCGTTGTAGGAATATCCTTGCTGAATTTATAATCAGCAATTAAGTGCCCTCAGTTTAAAGAAACACTAATCAGCAAAGTGGTGAAGGTGATTCTGCCAATTTTCACTTTGGGTATCACCATCACCACTTAAACCTAATCATGTTTCAAGTCATCCTACTGCTCATCTTTACTTCAGCGGGGAGTCACTTCGCGGACACTGTATTCATTTAGCCAGGAATAAGGTCCGCCGATCGTGGTGTACCAGTTTTCCCACCTGTCAGTCCGGTGAACGGAAATAAAGTCCGGCCTGACCAGGTAAATCATAGGCAGATCTTCAGCAAGGATTGACTGCATTGCGAAGAGGGTGTTTTTCTTGTCATCAAGGTCTTCTGCCAGGTAGTTTTCCATAAACAGTTCATTAAAATCTGGGTCATTATACCAGGTGTTGTTCCACTCATACCCCCAGAAATAGGGATCTGACAGGAGCATCCAGATCCAGTCTGACCCCGGGTCCATACCTGGGTCTTCAGCATAGATAAAGGCTTGCATTCCGCCGGTATCGGGCCTGTAGAGATACTGAATAAAGGTGGTCGAGTCAATCACCTCATGCGTAACATCCAGGCCGAAATCCTGCAGATTTGTGGTGATCATGAGGGCCATGTCAGCATAGACACCAGAAATTGTAGTCAGGGTAAAGGTAATTCTCTCACCGTCCGGGGTGTGCCAGTAGCCGTTGTCCTTAGAGTAGCCCGCATCTTCCAGCAGTTCGGTTCCCTTTTCCTGATCGAGGGTGTAGTCGGGCAAATCAGGGTTGTGATTAGGGCTCTCGTTGTAGATAAAGCCGGTGGCGACTTCTCCATATCCACCATAAATAAGGTCCACTATGTTTTGCTCGTCTACTGCGAAGGCGATAGCCTGCCTGAGAACCTTGTCCTGCAGGGGTTCATATCCTTCGTCAGGATGTAGGTTGAAGCCCATATAATAAATCGAAAGCCCCTTGTCGAATGAAACTTCTATGTCCGGATTGGCCTCATAACTGGCAATCTTCAGGAACGGAAGAGGTTCATCGGAAAGAGTGTCGATAGCACCTGCTTCGAAAGCGGTGTAAAGGGAGCCTGGATCGCTGTAGAACCTGAACAGATGTCTTTCTGCGGCCGGTTTGGGTCCCCAGTAATCCTCGTAGCGTTCAAAAATTACGTACTGGTCCGGTTCGAACTCGATCAGTTTATACGGCCCGGTTCCGATTGATTCGCCATCCCACAGGAGCGGATCTTCATTCCAGCCATCATACACGCCTTCGCCTTCCGGTCCGAAAACGTGTTCGGGCACTATCGGGTCGTACATCCACCAGCCCGGAATATAGTCCTCCGGCTGGTGCCAGCCGTCAATATAGGTCATTTTGACCGTGTAGGAATCAACAGCTTCTGCGAGTACGTGCTCTGGCCAGACTTCTTCCCATTCGGTATCTTCATCAACCGCGTCCCAGTCGATTGGCTTGGTGACATCGTACCTGTTCTGGACATACATCACCGAGTATACGACATCATCTGCGGTGAAATCTTCGCCGTCATGCCAAGTTACGCCTTCGCGCAACTTTATAGTCCATAACTGGTCGGTTCCATCATAGGTCACTGTGTAGTCCGTTGCCAGCTTGGGAATAAAGTCATAGCTAGACTGCGGTGGATCTCCATCAAGCATTGGATAGGCGGCCAGGTTCTCATAGTTAAACATCAAGTAAAGGCAGCCTACGTTAGTGTACATTAAAACCTCGGGTGACATGTTCAGGCTGTCCATCATTGTCAGTCCGCCAACCCGGTATTCGGTTGCCACCTCATCATCAACACCATTATCATCGGAACCGGAAGGGGCACAGGCGGGAAGGGCTAAAGCCATCGCCATCAGGAACACCAAGCCCGGGCTAATTAGCCATTTTTTAGGTATCACTAGCAATTACCTCCTCTTTCAATTTACTTTAGTTTTCTTCGACCGCCACTCCAATTACTGTCAGCCTTTACTACCCAGGGATCACCTCCCGGTTTTAAAAACAAGAGGCAGTGCGCTCCTGATTTCGATAACGCACAATAATGTTTAGATTAGGCCCACGGTGAACAGTTATTTAAAAACGAATTGATCCCATAAAATCTTTTTTTCCTACGCCGTTTTATTTATTTAGATAAGCAATAATCATACCAAAGTAGATTGATCAACTCTCAAGCCGGTTTGGATCTAAGGCAATGAATTTAGCTCCGTGAGCTCAACGGGAAAAACAAAAGGACTCCATCGCCGGCCCTTCTTAACAATATATTGGTGTTTGATGCTTTACTGGCATTATCTCTTCGTAGCAGGTGGAGTCTGGTCTCTCCACGGAATAGTAGCTTGAAATCTGTGACTTACTTCAATTGGAAAAATTATATCAATATTGCCGCGATGGTGTCAAACGTGCCGTAAAAAATTACTCTAATTATTGTCAGGTATCGTTTGTGCTTATATCCCATACAGAAGCAGGCTCATTGAGGAAGGTTCCAAACCTGCCGGTTCAATTACAGTAAATTTTCAACTTGTTTGCTGGGTCATTGATTTGGCATCTGTTTTGCATTGCGTATATGCAGGATTATACAATATTATAAAGAGCGGCGCCCCTGTAGATGATTTTAAAAAACGCCCAAAGGTTAGAAGAGAATTCGGTGGATGGTTAATCCATATTCTTCAAATCAATAACTATTCGTAAGTAAGGGCTTGGAACAATTGAACACTTTAATCATATCGGAACGGTGAAAAAATGAAGAATCCGCTTGCCCGGAAAATAACCTACGGCTCCCTGATTGGATATGCTCTGCCAACTGTCGCCATGATGTTTTTTATGGCTGTCTACACCATCGTCGATTCTCTATTTGTCTCGATCCTAATCGGCACCGATGCCCTGGCAGCGGTCAACATAGTATACCCTTTCTATTGTGTCATACTGGCTACCGGGGCGATGCTGGCCGCAGGCGGCAGCGCCATTGTTGCCAGGGAAATGGGCAAAGGTGAAAATGTTTTGGCCCGCAAGATCTTTACTTTCATTCTCTTAATCGGCTTTGCCGTCAGCCTCATTTTCGCAGTGGCGGGCTTTATTTTTGCCGATCAAATCTTAGTACTGCTTGGCGCCAGGGGTGTCCTGGAGCAATACTCCTACGATTATTATATCCCCCTGCTAATCTTTTTGCCTTCAATTATGCTTCAAATACTATTCGAAATGTTTTTTATCACCGCCGGGCACCCGAAGCGGGGCCTGGTGCTAATTGCTTCTGCCGGTATAACCAACGTGGTCCTCGACTATTACTTCATCGCCGTTCTCGAAGCGGGTATCAGCGGTGCTGCCCTGGCAACAGGTATAGGTTCCACCATACCAGCCTTTTTTGGCCTGATCTTTTTTTTGAAAAAAGATAAATCGCTTTATTATGACAAACCCCTGTTCAGCTTGAAAGTTCTATTACAAGCCTCTTTCAATGGCGCTTCCGAGATGGTTATTTATCTGGCGACAGGTTTTAGCACATTGCTTTTAAACTGGATGGCTCTGAGTCTTATCGGTGTTAACGGGGTGGCTGCCGTCGCAATCCTGCTCTATTCCGAATTTCTGCTCAATGCTGTGTTCTATGGTTTTGCCCATGGGTTAGCCCCGATTATCAGCTATAATTTCGGCCGTGCTGACTCCTTCAGGCTGCGCAAAATAATTCGGATTTGCATCACCTTGATCGGCGGTTGCTCTTTATTTGTTTTTCTGCTGGCGAATGCAGGGGCAGGCCATCTTGTTGGCCTGTTTGCCAGTGGCAACCCGGATGTTTTTGAAATTGCCTATAATGGTTTTTTACTTTTTTCGTTCTGTTTTTTGTTCATGGGCTTTAATATATATGCCTCCGCATTATTTACGGCGTTGTCAAACGGTAAGCTCTCTGCAATAATTGCTTTTTTGCGCACTTTCTTCTTTATGGGACTGGGTATTATGTTGCTGCCCCGTGTTATTGGAGCCAACGGCTTATGGCTGGCCCTGCCTGTGGCAGAGGCTTTGACTCTGATCATCGCCACCGGCCTGGTAGCCCGGGAATACCGAAGTCATCTTCCCTCAAAAATAGAACATTGATTATTTGTTTAAAGGAGACAAATATAAAAGATCCGGGTTGTTTTGTTCAACTGACCGAACTTCATGGCCTGAAAGGCCTAATCTGTTGCCTTTTAAGCGGTGGCATGATATTTGCTTGTATAGTAGAAAAGGAATCCACTGCAAATAGAAAATTATGGTTATTATTAGGGAGGATTGGGATAAATAAAATATCTGCTTTAAGAAAACCGGCCGGTTTTAGTTAGCAGGATCGGAAATAAGTTAAATTAGATTCGCAAATTTACTGATCAATTGAAAGAAGGGTCAAAATGAAAGTATTAATCATAGGAGCCGGAGCTCAGGGGCTAGTGATCAGCTGGGTTCTGGCCGAAGCTGACGATGTTTCAGAGATTGTCCTGGTGGATATAAGCCAGAAAAGAATGAAAGATATTACTGAAACAAATCCGAGCAAAAAGCTTAAAACACAAAGAGTGGACGCCAGTGATACGTATGGCTTGACAAAACTGATGAGAGAAGGAAAATTTGACCTGGCTGTAAACGCCACCCTGACCGAATTTAACGACAGTATTATGGAAGCTTGCTACGAAGTAAAAGTAAATTATTTGGATATGGCCAGCAACGGCAACTTTCCGGGTGGAGATAAAAATATTCCGGTTAAGGAGTTGACTAACTCCGGAAAATGGAAAGAAGCTTCGCTAAAAGGTCTAATCTTGGCCGGTGCCGATGCCGGTACGGTAAATGTAATGGCCAAAGAGGCAGCAGAGGAACTTGATGAAGTTGATAGCATTAAAATTAAAGATTACGCGATAACCGAATCTGAAGTGCCAATAGTATTATGGCAGCCTGCAACCTATTTGCGAGATCTGATCACGCCCCCTATTATCTGGGACAATGGCTTCAAAGAAGTACCTCCATTTTCTGGGGAAGAGGAATATGATTTCCCGCCCCCCATAGGCGGCAAAGCGAAAGTTTATTATCATAGTCATGAAGAGCCGTTAACTCTTGCAAAATATATCGGTAAGCCAGTGAAATATATCGATTTCAAAATGGGCGAACCCGAGCTTACGCTTTGGAAATCTATCTACGATCTCGGGGTGATGGATGATGAGCCCGTGGAAGTTGACGGTAATAAAATAGCACCCTGGGCTTTATTTAGTAGGCTGTTGCCGGATACGCCCTCGGCGAAGGAAATGATCGAGTTGGTTGAAAGTGGGAAGCTAAAAAGCAGGATGATGCTCGCGGTAGACGTTTATGGCAGGAAAGCAGACCAGGATATGCATTATCAAATGTGGACCGATGGCCCTGATCTAGTGAAAGCCTGCGAGAGAATTCCCGGTGCCAGTGATATATCTTATGCGGTTGCAGTATCTGCCGCAGTATTCTCTTTAATGTTGCTTAGAGGGCAGGTCAAACAGACGGGCATTTTCCCGCCGGAAGTCTTTGACCAGGAGGAGAGAAAGATCTACTTTGAAATGATGAGGGAGCAAGGAATCAAGATTCATATAAGAAAACATACCCTATTATAAGTCAAACAGGGATTGACTTGCTCACGGCGAATGGAATGAGTGTCAAGGTGCATATTCCCCTTGGCGGCAGGTCTTACCGGGTTAAAAAACCGGCAAAGCAGGTGAGTCGGCTTTAGCCGTTTATTAAAAGTTCAGCAGTTTCCGGAGAACTGTTGTCACGATATTTGCGGTTAAGTAATATTAATACCTCGTGAAATTGGGGGAGTTACTGTGGAAGGTCTTGAGTATTTTGTTTCCTTGGCCCGCGAAACAATAAAAGCAGTATCATTCGCCTTGCAAGCAGAGATTATTGTTATCGACAAGGATTTAAACTTCCTGGTGGGGTCGGAAAAGAGCCCTTCTGCAATGAATAAGATTGAAAAAGCAATTCTCGACAGTAAGGGACTCTGTAAGCTGGGTGATATCAGCAGCCCGGTCTCGATTGAAGGAGAAACTGTCGGTTGGATAGTAGCATACTTAAACGCTTCAGGAAAACAGCCTGACCACCAACAACAGCAAGCTTATCTTAACTGGGTTGGTAGTTTTTTATCGAAAGCCCTGGAAAGAAAACTTTCTATCGATAGAAGTGAGAGGTTTGCGGATATCCTTGATGCGGTTCATGAAGGGGTAATGGTTATTGATCGCTCTTCCCGGGTTATTTGCTGCAACATGAAGGCGGAACAGCTGATAAAATTTCCCAGTGCAAAAATCATTGGCCAATCGCTGGCCAGTATCTGGCCTAACGCACCCGCTCTACAGGCGATACAAAATGGCCTGGAATACACAGAGAAAGAAGAGATCTATCAGGTTGGTGGAAGGTGGATGCATTTTATAGTCAGCATTAGACTATTAAGCGGAACAGAAGATCATGAAGGTGTAGTAATATCCTTTCGTGACATTTCTGAAGCACGCCGGTTGATTTATAATCTCAGCCAGAGTAGCCCTGAGTATTCTTTCAAAGATATTATAGGCAACAGCCCGGTAATTAGGAAGGTAAAGGAACAGGCTTTAAGGGTAGCTAAAAGCAATTCTACGGTTTTGATTACCGGTGAAAGCGGTACTGGCAAAGAGATTCTTGCTCGTGCTATTCATTTTGCCAGCCTGCGTTCAAGGGGGCCATTTATAAATCTCAACTGTGGAGCAATTCCTGAAAACCTCTTAGAAAGCGAGCTCTTCGGTTATGAAGGTGGTGCATTTACCGGAGCTTTAAAAGAGGGTAGAACTGGTAAATTTGAATTGGCTGATCGTGGCACTATTTTTCTGGATGAAATTGGTGAAATGCCATTGCACTTGCAGGTTAAACTTCTTCATGTTTTGCAGAACCGGGAAGTGGAAAGAGTTGGTGGTTCTCAAAAAATACCTGTAGATATTAGGATTATTGCAGCGTCAAACCGTGATCTTGATGTAATGATGCAGGAGAGGAAATTTCGCAAAGATCTCTATTTTAGGTTAGGCGTGATTCCTTTGCACATGGCACCCCTGAGGGAGCGCAAGGAAGATATCCCTCAGTTGACGGAATTTTTTTTAGCCAGACTGGCGGGAAGAATGAATCGGCCAATTATGACAGTATCCTCTGCAGTCTTAGAGATGTTTTTAAGCTACCAGTGGCCGGGTAATATCAGGGAACTTGAAAACACTCTCGAGTATGCAGTGAACATGTGCAGCGGCAATATGCTTGTTCCCGCTAATATTCCCCAGCGAGTTAACAAACTGGTTCAGGAGCAGATTGAATGCAACTCATATTTAAAAACACTTTTAGTTAACTACGAGCAAAAGGTAATTGAAGAGCATTTGAGGCGTTTTGGATCCTCTTCTGACGATAAAAATCGGATAGCTAAAGTGCTTGGGGTGAGCAGATCCACGTTATATCGCCGCATTGCAGAGCTTAAAATAGACGTGAAGTGATCTGCACAGTTTTGTCCAAATAATGAGATAAAGCCTTGATCTGTGTCAAAGTTGACATGACTGTTTAATCGGGATGGCTGATAGCGATCATGCTTTCTTTATTTGTTAAGTATATCCAGAATATGAGACAGAAGTCATTATTCGTAATGTCCGATTTGGTGCCACAAAAACCCCTTCTAGATAAAGGTTTTAAATAGTATCAGCCCTTCTCTTCAGTAAACCAGTACTTGGCATACTAGTTGCAAAATTGTATCAATACACAATTTCAGTGCATCAGGATAGCGGTTTTGGCAATTTAATGCAGTACCTTTAAGAGCCCGGAATTATTTAGATTACATAGGGAAAGGAGGAAGAAGTGATGATGAACTATATCGAAGGGATTGGTCTTGAGCTGCTCTCCCGGCAAGACCTGGAAGCTATTCATGAGGCAACCTTAAAAATACTCGAGCAGTACGGGCTGAAAGTATTTGGCGAAGAAGCTCTTGAAATATACGGAGCTGCCGGCTGCCAAATAGATAGGAATACAAATATGGTTAAAATACCACGTCACCTGGTAAATGATGCTATAGTCTCGTCGCCCGGCAAAATACTGATGGCTGCACGTGACCCCCACTATGATGTGATCGTTGAAGGGAACAAGGTAGTATTTACAAATTTTGGTACAGGAACGATGATTGAAGATTTGGAAACAGGCGCTCTGAGGCCTTCTACTAAAGCTGATCTGGCCGATACAGCAAGACTTTGTGACGCCTTAGATGAAGTGGATATCTATACCATTGCCGTAACAGCCCAGGATGTTCCCGAAGCGACACGCGAGTTGCACGAGGCGGAAGCGGTTTTGAACAATACGGTTAAGCATTTCGGACATGATACCCAGGATACAGCAACGACAAGGCGGTTCATCGAAATGGGGGCTGCCGTTGCCGGCGGGATGGATAAGTTGAAAGAACGCCCGATAATCTCTATGGGAACATGCCCCAATAGTCCCCTCGAACTGCATACCAATAATACTGAAGTTATCATTGAAGTTGCCAGGGCGGGAATACCCTTAGATATTCTGTCAATGGCTATGGCTGGTGGAACTTCACCGGTAACGCTGGCAGGGACACTGGTGGTTACTAATGCAGAGATCCTTGGTGGAATTGTTTTAGCTCAGTTGGTTAATAAGGGGACGCCGGTTATTTACGGCAGCTCTACCACTATGTTAGATATGCTATACACCACAAGCCCTGTAGGGGCACCCGAACATGGAATGGTAAGTGCAGCGGTTGCCCAACTTGGCCACTTCTATGAAATACCTACCGACGTCGGAGGCACGTAGGGTGACAGTAAAATATCAGATGTCCAGGCAGGCCACGAAAAGACCCTGACCGCAATCCTGCCTGCTCTGACCGGTGGCAATATCATCTATGGTCTCGGCATGCTTGAGTTAGGGATCACTTTCAGTTTTACGCAACTGCTTATTGATGCCGAGATAGTCAGAATGATTAAGAGAGTAATGCAGGGTATAGCGGTTAATGATGAGACATTGGCGTTAGAGGTAATCAAAGCGGTAGGTGCCGGTGGAAACTACCTCAATCAGAAGCATACCCGAAAATTTATGAAGCAAGAACAGTCAAGGGTCAATCTGATCGACCGCAGGATGCGGGATCGCTGGATGGAGAGGGGTGGCAAATCTATGGCCGACAGGGCTCGTGAAGAAGCTATGCAAATAAAACGAAACCATCAGCCACAGCCTCTAGATCCGGTAGTATCGAGCCGGCTGCGGGCTATTATCGAAGAAGCAGAAAATGATCGGTAAGCAGAAATAGCTCAGGAAGGAAGAGTCTGATGCGATCAGTTTTAAACCTATTATCAAATGATGAAATAGAGCGTATTCATGAAGCAAGCTTGCAGGTTTTAGAGAAAACAGGCATCGCTGTACATAGTGAAAAAGTATGCAATCTGCTTGCCCGCCACGGAGCTATCCATGAAAACGGCAGAGTAAAAATCCCCAGGAAGATGGTGGAAGAAAAGATTAACCTGGCCTGCCGGATTATTAACCTGGCAGCACGTGAGCCTCAGTTTAACCTGACTGTTCCGGGAGGGCCAATGCCTTATAATGCTACCAGTGGTTATTCGCCCTTTGTGAGAGATCTCGAATATGGTATAACCAGGTCATCTAACAGGCATGATTTAAAGCAATTTTCTATAATTGCCGATTATCTCGATGCGGTTGCATTTTTTTGGCCGATAGTCATGCCCTGTGATGAACCGGTTCAATTGGAAGAACTAAGTGCCCTTGATATATCATTTAGAAATCAGCGCAAGCATGTTCAATGTTCATGCTCCTCAGAAGCAACTGCCAGGTGGCAGGTGCGACTGGCTGCTATCCTCGCGGGTGGTGAGGATAAACTTCGCTCAAAACCGGTATTTTCAGGTGTTTCCTCCCCGGTTTCACCACTTACATTTGAGCATAACGCAGTTGATGCAATGGTTGTTCTGGCTGAAGCAGGTATCCCGGTAGTACCGATGACAATGGCTCTTTCGGGGACCACAGCGCCGGCAACCATGGCCGGAACCCTGTTAATGACTAATGTTGAAGAGCTGGCCACCTTGATCATAATCAAGTGTGCCAATCCTGAGGCTGCAATGTTTTATGCTTCAGATATTGCTCCATCCGACTTAAAAACAGGAGTTGTCAACTACTTAAGCCCTGAATATCCTTTACTGGCAGCAGGGTGTGCTCAAATGGCCCGGTTTTATAAATTGCCTAGCATGGTTTCTCACGGCTCCTCAGAGGAGCTGCCTCACGATCTCCCCTCACTGGAAAGAAACATTTTGAAGGTGGCAATGAGTATGATGACCAGGACAGATCTTTCTGCCTGGCTCGGATGCCTCGATAGTGCACTAAACGCTTCACTAATCAACCTGGTTATGGACGTGGAAATATGCGAGCAGGCATTTTCATATTTGCGGCAATTCGAAGTAAATGACGATACACTTGCTCCTGATGTTATTGATGCTGTCGGTCCTGGCGGGCACTACCTGGCCCAAAAACATACCCTCAAGCACTTCAGGCAAGAGCTCTGGACAAAGAGGCTTAAAGACACGATTATCCTTGATCGCTCAGGAACTGGTTCTTTTGCCGAAAGGGCAAAGCATAAAGTAAAGGAGATTTTAGCCAATCACCATGTCCCGTCCATTGAGGCTGAAACGCTTCAAGAAATGGATAAATTAATGCAGCAGGCCCGCAGGGAACTGCAGCAATAGATTACGCAGATAAGATATTAGATCTACCACACTGGCAGGAGGTAAAGAGATGTTCGAAGAGATTAAAAAAGCTATTCTTGAAGGTGAAGAAGAAATTACCCGTGATCTGGTCCAAAAGGCAATTGACGCTGGCATAGCCCCCTTGGATCTTTTAAACAAAGCCTGCATCCCGGGAGTAGAAAGAGCCGGTGAACTTTTTGAGGCCGAAGAATTCTATCTGCCAGAACTCATAACGGCAGGAGAAGCCACCAGGGCGGCCATGGACATCATTGTTCCGGCACTGCAGAGTTCAAACACGGAATGGAAAAGAGTTGGCAAAGTAGTAATCGGTACTGTTGAAGGCGATATGCATGACATCGGAAAGAGCATTGTTTCATCGATGCTCACGGCATCCGGTTTTGATGTTATCGATTTGGGTATTGATGTCTCCGCAGCCCGTTTTATTGAAGAAGTAAAAAAAGAAGTTCCCGGCATCCTTGGCTTAAGCGCTTTGCTCACAAGCACGATGAAACGGCAGCAGGATATTATTGAGGCCCTGGCTGAGGCAGGCCTTAAGAACAAAGTAAAGGTATTGGTTGGAGGGGCCCCCGTAACCAGGGAATGGGCGGAAAGCATCGGCGCTGACGGTTATGCGGAAGATGCTGTTGCAGCAGTCAAGCTTGCCAAGAGCATCGTTAGTTAGCCCGGACAGAAGGGAGAAATATGAATAGTTATTATGTGAGAATGGGTGACGGTTATCTTGATCGGATGGAAGCTGAAGAAATTCGATCCGAGATAGAAGAAGGCACTGCCTGTGTTGCAGAAAAAGGTACAATTGCCCCACTAAGCCCTGAAGATCAGGAGCGGCTCCTCGATATATTTACGACCCCGGCTAAGTTTGTCGGTGTTGAAAGGGGTAGTGAAATAGTTTTAACCACCGACGGTGTGGTGGTTACAAATGAGGAAGAGCCTTCATCGGGTCTTCCGGTCAGCAGATCGGTCGGTGTCCAGATGTGGGAAAGGATGGTTTGTGCGGATACTGCCGAGTTGGGCCATTCTGACTACAGCTATAAAGCGGTGAAATCGATGATTAGCACTGAGCAGCAGGTTATGCAGGAAATTCTTATCAACACCGTTTTACCGGTTTTCTACGGGGCTATGGCCAACCTGGGACTCTACACCAAGCCAGACGGGCCGGTTGATAACCCGGCAGAGCTTTTGCCTCAGGGCAAAATTGTTGAGGCAAGAGAATGCCAGGAACAAGCCATGGAATATGCAATCAAAGACATGATTTATGTAGCCAAACACCTTTATGAGGCCGGTGCAGATGCTATTAACTTTGATACTACCGGTGCATCGGGAGACGCCGATTTTCTCGCGGTACTTAAAACAACCGAATATTTAAAAGAAAAGTATCCAGACATAGGAATCATGATTGGCATGGCCGGAGAAACTCTGCTTGGCATGCATGGTGAACTCTTTTACAAAGGCGAACGTTTAGCCGGAATGCAACCTCACCAACAGGCCAGAGTTGTTGAAAGCGCGGGTGGCACAATCTTTGGCCCGGCTATCAACACCAAAACAAACCGTTCTATGCCCTGGAACTTGGCTCGGGCTCTCACTTATACCAGAGCCTGTGTCGGGGCAGTTGCTATTCCGGTTCACACCAATGTCGGAATGGGTGTGGGTGGAATGCCAATGCAGGAAATACCGGCACTCGATGCTGTTTCAAGAGTATCCAAGTCGATGGCTGAAATCGGCAAGCTTGACGGTTTATAGGTAGGCGTGGGCGATCCTTTCGGTATGGCAATATCTCACGCAATAGCTTCAGGTATGGGCGGAGTTCGCACTGCCGGAGATCTGGTGGCGCGTATGCAAATATCGCGGAGCATGAAGATAGACACGGCTAAAACGTATGTGGCCGATAAGCTTGGGATTAGTTTAGAAGATCTTGCGAACGAAGATGTTATGACGGAAGTAAGAAGAGAAAAAAATTTGGGCTTGATTTATATGCTGCCCGGTTATGCCAGGGGTCTGGAGGCTAAGCTGAATATCAGCCGTCTGCTTGATCTGGAAATAAACTGCATCAAAAAGATGAGGTTATAAATAAGTACGTTACTTTAACCTAAACAATGAGCATGATGAGCATGCAGAAGGGAGTAAAGTTATTGCTTAACTATAAAATATTGACCGATGAGGATATAGGGCTTATCCATGAAAGAAGCTTGGTACTGCTTGAAAGAACCGGAGTTACAGTAAAAAGCGAATCGATTCTGGAAAAGATGGCCGATGCAGGCTGTCAGGTTGACCGCAGCAGCTTTAACATCAAAATTCCTGCAAATCTGGTTACCGAAGCCATTGAAAACACCCCTAAAGAGTTCGCTCTGGGAGGGTTGAATACAGAAGTAACCCTGCAGCTTGGTGTGGGAAATAGCTACCTGACAACCGACGGTCAGGGCTGTTTCGTATCCGACCTGCATACGGGACAGAGAAGAGAATCAACCATGCAGGATCTTGCTGATAGTGCGGTTGTGGCCGATTCACTTGACTATATTGATATGTACTGGCCCCTTGTCAGTGCTACGGATGCAACAACTGAAACCCGTACCCTTGAAGAGCTGGTAACTATTTACCGTCATTGTGGTAAACATCTGCAAACTGATATTTTTAATGTAGCTCAAGTCCCTTTTTTTATTAAGGCACTTGAAGCCATTCTTGGAGATGCGGATCAGATCAGGAAAAGAAAAATATTATCTGTTGTTTGCTGCCCGGTTACACCTCTTAAATATGAAGAAAATATGATGGAAGCATATATAGAACTTGGTGAATTTGAAGTGCCAATTAATGTTTTGCCCATGCCAATATCTGGCGCAACAGCACCGGCCAGTCTGCTTTCAACAGTTCTGCTTAACAATGTCGAAGTGCTCGGTGCAGTAACAATCTTTCAGACATTCCAGCCGGGTGTTCCTTTGATTTACGGTTCATCTGCATCAATTCTTGACATGAAAAGCGGATTATTTGCCGTTGGCGCACCTGAGGAAGGACTTCTAAATGGGGCCTGTGCCGAGATGGCGAAGTATTACAAAATGCCCAGTCTGGTAAGTGGTTTGTCGAGCGATGCTAAAGAGCCCGGTTTTCAGGCGGCCTTGGAGAAGCTGGCCACCGGTCTGGTGCCGTGGCTTGCATGTCCCGATATATTTGGCGGTGTTGGCTTGCTTGATACATGCCAGTGTCTTTATCTTGAGCAACTGATTCTCGATGAAGAAATTTTTGGGTTTATGAAGAGGATCAAAACCGGCATCAGGGGAGGTCCTGAAAACATTTTATCCGATCTGATCGGTGAAGTGGGAGCTGGAGGGCATTATCTTTCACAAAAATCGACTAAAACCTTGCTGCGGCAAGGAGAACACTATATGCCTAAGGTTTTAAGTCGTGATTCATTTGAAATGTGGGAGAATTCACCCAAGCGTGACCTGCGTGGTTTTGCCCGCGAAAAAGTAAACAAGATACTGCGAGACCCCCGGCCTGAATACCTAAATGCAGCTGTTGTCACAGAACTAAATAAAGTAATTTTAAGCGCCAAAAAAAGCTTGTTAAAATAACAGGGGTCATCCTAAAAGTTTAAATGAAAACTGATAATGGATTCAGGCGGGTCTGGTCTGGGTTTGGTTTGAGCATTCCCGAATCTTGCATAATATTGTTGCTGATGCCCGAGTGTTTTAGAAGAGATTGAACCAAGTTAAAAGTTAACCCCACGATTTTGGTTCGTCTGCAAAAATGCGCTTTTATTTTGTTCATTTACCGGTTGCCCTTGATTATCGATATGATATTGATCGCCAAAATTATTTAAGTATTCTAGCTGAGTTAGTAAAAAGAGATGGCGGGGAAGGTCTTCACGGCGCTATCGTTCCTCATTAATTCATAATTTTCCTTTTTTTGAGCAATATTTATAAGGAATCCGGGTGACTATTGCTAAAGGGAGTCCGCTTATATTACAGAAGATGAAATAATAAAGGAAAAGGTTTCTAGAAGGCGAATTTTTACTTCTAATATTCATACATGTTGCTGTCCAGGCATTAGATTGAAGGAGATTGTCAGTTGGTAACTATCTCGGGATCACTTATGTGTATGCTTTAAAGGTGCTATTTTAACCGATTATGGCAAAGGAGGTTTTTATATGATTAGCGGCGAACCCGTAGCCCTGCCTGATCAGGGGCTGGGTAAAGAAGATGTCTTAGAACTGTTGAAAGGGTTTAAAGAGGGAGACGCAGACTATAAAGCATCGAAGACATGGAGCTTGGTTTACTACCTGGGAGAGGAGCATACCCGGTTTCTAATCGAGGTCATGGGGATGTTTTTGTCCGAGAATGCTCTAAACCCCATGGCTTTTCGTAGCTTAAAAAAGTTTGAATATGAAGTAGTAAGGATGACGGCGGGCTTTCTTCATGGAGATAAAGATGTGGTGGGTGTACTGACTTCGGGCGGAACGGAGAGCTGCCTCCTGCCCGTAATTACTTATCGTGAACTGGCGGAATCCAGGAGTGGGTTTAGCGGTATAAAACCTGAGATGATTGTGCCCGAATCTGTTCACGTGGCCTGGGAGAAAGCAGCTCATTATTTTAAAGTAAAAATGATTCGCGCTCCCCTGCGCAGCGACCTGCGGGTTGATGTGGAAGCCGTAAAGAAAATGATCAACAAGAACACGATAATGATTGTTGCCTCGGCGCCGTCATACCCCCATGGGGTCATCGATCCCATAGCAGAACTGGGCCTCCTGGCGGCGCAGCACCGGGTACCTTTTCATGTAGACAGCTGTTTGGGCGGGTTTTTACTGCCCTTTATGGAGAAGCTCGGCTACAAGGTGCCGCCCTTTGACTTCAGGATTCCGGGAGTAACTTCTATCTCTGCCGATGTTCATAAATACGGTTATAGCGCCAAGGGAGCTTCGGTGCTGCTCTACCGGAATATGGATTATATGAAGCATCAATTTTTTGTCTCCGAGAGCTGGCCCGGTGGCGTTTTTGCCTCACCGGGGCTATTGGGCACCAGGCCGGGTGGTGTTTTTGCAGCGGCCTGGGCTACGATGAAGGCAATGGGTTGGAACGGTTATCTTGAACAGACCCGGATAGTTATGGATACTACTAAGGCGCTTTTGGACGGGATTCGCTCCATACCAGAGCTGGAGATCTTAGGAGAGCCTGATATGAGTGTATTTGCTTATAAATCGAAAATGTTTAAAGTAAATATTTTTGCCGTAGGAGATCAGATGGAGGAGAGGGGTTGGCATATCGATCGGCTCCAGAGACCGGATGGTCTTCATGCTATGGTTACTCCTTTGCACCGGCGCATTGTAGATCAGTATATTAATGATTTAAAAAGCTCAGTTGAGTATGTGAGGAGCAAACCTTCCTTGGCCTTAAAAGGTAATGCCGCTCTATACGGAGCCATTTCCAAGGTGCCCTTAAGAGGAGTAATTAAAAATGAAGTCAGGAAGATGATGGAGAAGATGTATGGTCCCGATTTGGATATGCCCTTCTAAGTTTCAACATTGGCGGATAGTATTTGTAACAATTTTCTAGTTCTATCTTAGACATGGCCCAAGCCTGCAGGGATAGAGGCTGTTTGTGGTGAAAAGCTCAGAAAATTTAATTAAGAAGGAGGGGGTTACCTTAAGCAGGCCACTGTGGCATCGTAAAGTGATTGTGAAAATCTGGCCGGCCCGCCATTTTCTGGCCAGGATGACTAAATGGCCCTTTTTCGGATGGCTGATTAAGCGTCTGCTGTTTGAGGGAGATTACCTTACATTTTTGCCCAGCGAAGAGGCAGTCGGTAAAAATGAGAAAGTGGTGCTGCCCGGTGTGGTGGTGGACCACTTTATAGAAAAAGCCTCATATCGTTTTATGATGGATGCCTGCATCTGCCGTGATGCCAGTGACTGCCAAAATTATCCGGTAGATATCGGCTGTATGTTTATCGGCGAGGCTGCCCGTGGAATTAACCCCGGGCTTGGCCGGGAAGTCAGTATAGAAGAAGCCAGGGAGTTGCAGCGCCGCTCGGAAAAAGCCGGTTTAATCAACCTGGTTGGCAAAAACCGCCTTGATAAAATTTGGTTGGGGGTCGATCCGGTCGAGCGTTTGCTGACTGTTTGTCATTGTTGTGAGTGTTGCTGCCTCTGGAAACTATTGATGGTGGCTTCGCACTCTATAGCTGACATGGTTCACAAGCTGGAAGGGGTCGAAGTGACAGTAAACGGAGACTGCGATGGCTGTGGTGAGTGTGTGCCTTTTTGTTTTGTCCAGGCTATCTCGGTTGGCAACGGCAGTGCGTCGATAGATGAAAAGATGTGTCGGGGATGTGGTCGGTGCGTTTTGAACTGTCCCCGGGAGGCAATTGAGCTTACTTTTAGCCATAGTGATTATTTTCAAAAGTGCCTTGACCTAATCGGTAAAGTTGAAGAAAAAGTGGACGTTAGCTAAGAGTCTCAGCCCTTTATCCTGGACTTTTCCGGCTCTAAATTGGCTGGAAGTGCCTGGATGCAGGTTGTTGAAACCGACAACCTTGCTCTCGATCTTCTTTCACCCTGAGAAACATACAAAAAAGGTCAGGTTGTGCAATCCGACAACTTTAACGCCTGATGTCAGCTTCGTTTGAAAATCCTCTGCTTTCCCAATATCCTTCGTAAGTCAGGTCATCTGAAATTTCTATTTCATTTACCCAGCGCGCCCATTTATAGCCTGCCTTGTCTTCAGCAACAACAATGAAGGGAAAGCCAAGTGATTCAGGCAGGGTTACTCCATTACTCGAGTAGGCCAGGAGCAGATCCCTTGTTTTTATTGTTTCAAGGGGCATAGATGTTGTATAACCATCAACACAATGAAAGATCAAGTTACTGTTTTCATCCAGAATCTCTGCTTTGTTTAATAGATCCATGATTCTAACCCCTTTCCATAAGACAGTGGCATCCCAGCCTTCTACGCAGTAAAGAGTTATCAGCCGCTCATAGCTCTTGTTTTCAAGCACCTCTTCATAGCTTAAAGATAAAGGTTTTTTAACGAGTCCGGTTATCTGCAGCTCGTATTCTTCAATATTAACCTGCTGTATCCCTGCGATGGAGTTATCCCGGGGTCCTACGGATGGATCAAGTCTGATGCCTTCATAATCTCTGATCTCCAACTCCTGGTAACGGTTTTCAGTGGCCTGTGAAACAGAATCTATTGCCTGATTGCTGCCGTTGTCATCGCTACCTTCATCCTGGGACCGGTTACCGGTAATGCCTAAGTATAGAATTAAACCAGCTAGAACCAAGCCTGTTGCAATCACCAGATTTCGCTTCATGCTAGAAGCCTCACTTCCAGGTTACTCTACGACAATTGTTGCAATCATAGTTGCCGGGTGAGCGCTGCAATGATATGGATAATATCCCGGCTGATCAAATTTCAATGAATAGCTTTCGTCGCCCGCTATGGACCGTGAATTATGAGCGGGAAAATAATTATGTCCCGGATGTGGGTCAGTATTAATATAGTGGTCGACGTTGTCATTATTGATCCAGGTAATAGTCGTGCCAACCTCAATTATTATATCCTGTGGTTCGAAGTAGTTATGTTGCATATCAACAACAACCTCCGACTGACCTTTGAGGTCTTCGAATCCGGATAAGAGTGAACTGTCAATTGCAAATTGGAACATGCCGTCATGGCAACTTCCGTCTGGCCAGCAAGCCTGATAGTTAACAGTATATAAACCCTCCGGAGCATCGGGTACCATCATCACTCTCATGCCGAGTTTGTTGTCATCAATTATAGTGTCACCTGTACTGTACACCTGGCCATCCTGGCCTGTTACAACTATTGCTGAAGCGGAAATTACATCAAAATCAAAATTTACAATGACATTAACCGGAACTGCTGGAATAACAGAGGCATGGTAGGGGACATTATCGACATAGTGAGGTGATTTTATTGGCGTTTCAAAAACAAAGTTTAAAGCTGTTTCTTCAAGCGGCTCTTCCGGATCTTCATTATCGATAACTTTTTTAATTTCTTCAACCGCAGGATCATCTTCTGTTCCGGTATCGCTAACTGAACAGGCGGATACCAGAAAAACTAAAATAATAAAAAATAAAATAAAAGCTGAGATATTAATATTCTTTAACGAGATAAAGTATTTCATAGCAACCAACTCCTTTTCCTACTAACTATAGAGAATTACTACTATTTTATATCATAACGAAATTGAATAGCCCTGTCAATTACTATTAGGTGTGCGCAATATTCTTAGCCGTGCGCTGTGTTTGTTCAGTGATCTCCTCACTGAAAATTTTCAGGGTGTCCATAGTGTTGTATAAACACGTGAACTAAGGAAACGGTAAGGAAGCAGGCCAGGCAGAAATGAAATATCAAGTCTGATCTTAGGTTATCAGTGAAAATTTTATGCAAAAAGTAAAAAATATTTGACATATAGCAAAGCATGAGCTACAATATGTTTGCTTTAACAAACATCAAAAGGAGTGAAAGATCATGTCTTATCAGGTGGCAAAAAATGTTACAAATATTATATCAGGTACAGTCGTGTTGATTGTTTACTTGTTCTATGTCAGCGGTAGCTATCAGGACGGTTTATTAGTAATGGATGATCTCAAATATTGGGCACAGGTTATGCTAATATTTATCGGCATTGGAATAGCTATGGCTATTCTAGTTCAAATCGTATTTCACATTTTGTTCTCTATCGGCTTGGCCGTTAAAGAGAGCATTAAGAACGGCAATTGCAATGATCAGGAGATTGAAAGAACTATTAAGCTGGAAATGGTTGAGGATGAGATGGGTAAGTTGATCGAACTTAAATCGATGAGAGTTAGTTATAGTACAGCTGGAGTTGGTTTCGTTGCTTCTCTGATTTTATTGTACTTTGAATATCCGCCATTTATGGCGCTCAATGTCCTGTTTGTTTCGTTTTGCGTAGGAAGCATCTTAGATGGCTGTACCCAGCTCTATTATTACAAGAGGGGCGTTTAAAAATGGGTAACAAATTTGAGATTACAAATAACATTCGTAAATTAAGGTTTTTTGCTGATGAAATGACCCAGCAACAGCTTGCTGAAAAAGCCGGAGTATCGCGGCAAACAATTATTGCCATAGAGGGTGGCAAATATTCTCCTTCGCTGGAGCTGGCTTTCCGTATTGCCTACGCCTTCAGCGTCCAGATTGGCGAAGTTTTCGACTGCCGGGTGGCTGAAAATAAAAAAGAATAGTTAGCGCCTATTAAAATGAAAAATAAAATGGAAGGGGGAGCATTTGGATAAGATGGTTATTTACGGGAAGAATGACCGTGTGGGTTGCAAAAAGACAGGAGGAGCTAAAGAGATGCCAATATTTCAAAAAGCAGGTTTTACTTTGAGTGCTGTAACGTTCATCTGCTTGGGTTTAATCTTTATTATTCTCGGTTTAAAATATGAAAATACTGTTTTGAAATATATGGGGTATTTCTGGATTCCTGCAGGTCTGCTGCAGCTGACGATCGTAATGTATCTTTTATATAAGAAAATGAAATGAGATAAGTTGTCTAGGGGACGGGGATATTGACAACTCTTAAATTGTCTAAAATTGTCTAGGGGACGGGGATATTGACAACTCTTAGTATGCATTTAATAGTCGATAAATAAAGCTTGCCTGATCTAAGTCCCCGCTTGCATGTTTATGATAATGCTAATAAGCTGTGTGGATGCGCATTGGATGAATGGCTTAAGATAAGCAAATAAATTGAGAATTATTAAGTGAGAATTTATGACAGGCATAGTGATCAGTGAAGCGAATTTTCAGGCTGACAGGGGGCATCGGGGTCGTAGCATCATTAGTGTGGGGATTGTTGTCAACAACCCCGTCCCCTAGACAATTTCATAAAAGGATTATTCCCATGGCACATTTTCGAAGATGATCAGTGATAAGATTTCATCCAGGGCTTTAGAGGTTTACAAACCACAACGTAGAATTAAGGTAGCAGAAAGTGACCAATTTGATGGCGGGAAGTTTTAACTAATGAAAAATGAAAATCGAGAACTATCTCCTGAGGTGCGCAGTGAATTGCTGGAAACCTTAAAGCTTCGGTTTGCATTGAACATGAAGCGCCATAAGGATCTTAAATGGGTAATCATAAAAAAAAGGCTTATAGTCGAAACTAAGAAGCTGTGGTCACTATATGAAATGGAAAGAACCGGCGGTGAGCCGGATATTATCGGCTATGATAAAAATAGTGGTGAATACTTGTTTTACGATTGTTCAGCAGAAAGCCCCAACGGTCGTAGAAATTTATGTTACGATCATGAAGCACAGGAGTCCAGGAAAAAGTATAAACCAGAGAACAACGCTATGGATATGGCTTCTGCCATGGGCATTGATATTTTATCGGTAAAACAATACCGCGAGCTGCAAAAACTGGGTAAGTTCGACACCAAAACCTCAAGTTGGGTAAAAACACCTCCTAAAATCAGAAGGCTTGGCGGAGCCCTCTTTTGTGACCGTCGATATGATACGGTTTTCGTTTACCATAACGGAGCGGAGACTTATTATGCCGCAAGAGGTTTCCGTGGGTTGCTTAGAGTTTAAGCCCATTTCTTTATCTCAAGAAAAAAGTATCGCAGGAGGAATCGAAATGCAGTATTTATGTCCACTTGTTGTGGTTGATGACATTAAAAGGTCACGGTATTTATATGAAAGGATCTTGGGACAAACAGTAAAAATGGATTTTGGTGAAAATGTTACTTTTGAAGGCGATTTTGCAATTCATCAACGAGATCACTTCCAATCTTTAATTGGCAACAAAAATGTTACTAAAAAATCGAATAGTTTTCAGCTTTGTTTTGAGCATGATGCGCTAGCTGATCTGGTAGAAATTATAAAGGAGTTGAATCTGGAGTTTGTCCACGAAATAGTAGAACAGCCATGGAAACAACAGGTTGTTAGATTTTATGATTATGATCAGAACATGATTGAGATCGGTGAACGAATGGAACATGTCGCATACCGTTTATCACAACAAAATTATACGCATGACGATATATGCAAAATTACCTATCTGGATCAAGAATCTGTTGAAAAAGCGATTAAGGAGTATTCATAAAGCTAAACCCAGGTAATTGCGGGAATACGAAAGGATTGCTTGACGACCGGGGCATGTCAGAATTATCGTATTTCCCGTAAGCACAAATTTGTGCACCCGAAAAACGAACCTTTCAAAACAACTAACCACCGCAAACGCTTCCAGGCACCCAAACGAATTCAGCTCTCCTGAAAGCACAAAAACTAGCGGAACTTGACAGCCGTTCCATAAGCCAGTACTTCAGCAGCACCGGACATCACTGCCGCCGAGGCGTAGCGGATATTAATGATAGCGTCGGCGCCAAGCGCCTCTGCTTCTTCGACCATCCTCTTGGTGGCGAGCGCGCGGGCCTCGTTCATCATCTCGTTATAGGCCTTCAGCTCGCCGCCGACCAGTGTTTTGAAAGCCTGCGTGATATCTCGGCCGATGTTTTTGCTCTGTATAGTGCTTCCCTTAACCAAACCGAGCATTTCAAATTCCTTGCCCACGATATAATCAGTATTTACTAAGATCATCTTCTTCACCGCTCCTTATTTCCTTTATTCTTTCAACTAACACATAGACGCTGACCCCGATTAGCGCCAGCGGTATTAACGTCCCAATGAGTTTTACCGACAAAGAAAATGGGTTGAATAACCAGGTTAACAAGAACGAAGCGAGGTATAGGACCAACAGCACGGTAATGACAACGGGGGCAATTATCTTTTTGGTATGGTTTTTCATCCAATCACCGCCTTGTTTTGACAGTTCAGATATTCTATCATTCATTTCTAACACAATTAAGAAGCACAGGCAAGAGACAAAGGGAGACAAAGGGACGTTTCACGCTGTCCCTTTTTTGATCTAAAATACTTCTGTTGGTGAGGTTATTTCCTCTCCCCAAGGCAAGATGTATAGACTATTGATCACAGCTACTGTTGATCACAGCTACTTGACAATGCATAATAGTGAGAGTATAATCGTGGTGGTGCTACTATGTAATGCATATGAGGTTAATTTTATGAACAATGAAACACAGATTGTGAAAGGAATTTTGGAAGGCTGTTTGTTGAGGATCATTGGCGAGCAGGAGATCTATGGCTACAAGGCAGTAGAAATCCTTAATGCCGCCGGGTTTGCTGTAAATGAGGCTACCGTTTACCCAATCCTGTCCAGGCTTCAAAATAAAGGGTTCTTAAGGATTGAAAAGCGACCGTCTCCATACGGACCGGATCGAAAATACTATTTTCTGACACCGGAGGGGGAAGATTGCCTGAAGGCGTTCGAGAAAAGCTGGTCTAAAATTAATAATATTGTAAGTAATATTATGGAAGGTGATAGAAATGACCAAGCGTGAGAAGATTCTTCTGCTCAGTTCGATTCTCCTGGCCTGCTGTGTAATTGTAACCGCATTCTTTGCGATCAAGACGCAGCCTGAGTATAATACCGGGGATTTAGAATTAATGCCGCTTATGACGACCGCCCTAATCATATTTATTAGTATCTCTTCGGTGCTGCTTGTGTTATTCAAGATTAAAAAGCTGCACACAGGAAAGGCGGAAGGGACGCTGCGTGGAGATTATTACCGGCACTATGAAGTGATCAGGGATGCAATTGCCAATTCACAGCTTAGTAGGAATCAAAAGAAAGAGATCAAGGAAGATCTTCTCGATTTGCTGATCTCTGCCCAGCGTGCCGGGAAAGATGCTGATACGGTTATCGGTAACCCGGAGCTCTTTGCCAGGGAAATCTTGCATTCCTTTGCCAGACCTTCCCGCTTTGCCATCCTGTCGCTTTTTGATGGAATGACCTGGTTTCTCTTATTTATTGTCGGTATTAATACATTATTGTGGCTTGAAAATATTGGTCAAAGCTATTTCAGCATGACCATCGATGCAGGTATGATTATTTTGATTTTTATCATCACCTTTATCCTCGTACCCCTGACCAAGAAGTTGACTTCCACAAAAAACCCCTGGATGTTCATGCTTCCTCTGGCCTTTGGGGTTGCCTATGTCGTTCTGCTAGAGATGTTGCGCCGCTACTGCTATTCTTTAGATTCTGTCAGGTGGTTACTGGATGGTCAACTTAACCTGATTCCTAACCCGGTTGTGCTGGTATGCTATATCTGTGTAACTGCGATCCTGGTCTTGAGCAAGAAACTGTTCAGAAGCAAATTAATAAAGTAAGCATGAAATACTTTTTCAAAAGGGAATTATAAGTCAAGATGCATAGACGACCGGTTTTTCAGGCCAAGCTCATAGTCATTGCCCCGAATTTCTGTAAAGATTGCAGTCAAATCATTTTGATGTTACTGTTTGGTTAGAAGTGACCTTTATAGGGTTGAAACATAGATAAGTTACCTTCAGGGGGTATTTGATGAGCGATACAATAGCAATTATCGTTGTTTCAATCTTTTTTTTGGCTAGTCTGGTTGGTACTGTACTGCCGATTATTCCAGAAGCGCCGCTGATTGTCATCGGTATGGTTATCTATGGTTTTATTGCGGGGTTCGACGAACTTAGTCTTTCTTTTTTTATCGGTCAAACAATACTGGCTTTAGCCGTGATTGGAGTTGACTACCTGACAACTGCCATTGGCAGCCGCTATTTTGGTGGCTCCAAGGCTGCGATGTGGGGTGCCGCTCTGGGCTTATTGGTCGGATTACTATTTTTCCCGATCGGCCTATTAATCGGGCCCTTCCTCGGTGCAGCTATTGCCGATTATGTTTTCAGACGTCGTACTGATCAAGCGATCAGATCCGGTGTGGGTGCTTCTCTTGGTTTCTGGAGTGCATTGCCTATTAAACTGGTCCTCAAGGGCGTTATGATTGGATGGTTTTTTGCCAGGATATTCTAACTGATTCCCAAAAGGGGCGTTCCTCTGTTGGCCAAAAAGAAGGGCAATATATTCTTTAATTCAGTAGCGCCTGTCTACGGCTTATTTTATAACGTGCAAAAAAGGCGGTTTGCTGAAGTCATAGAGGGAGCGGCAAATGAGCTGGATTTGTCGTCTTTTGATAGTATTATTGACATCGGCTGTGGAACCGGCGCGTTATGTTCAGTCTTAAATAGAAAGGGTCTGAAGGTGACCGGTATCGATCCGGCTGGTAAAATGCTGGAAATAGCCAAAGCCAAGCAGGAGAATAAAGATATCAGTTTTATACAGGCTAATGTGCTGGAAGGTTTGCCTTTTGAGGATAACAGTTTTGATATTGCTATTGCATCCTATGTCGCCCATGGCTTAAATGTTGAGGAAAGAAAGCGTATGTATTTTGAAATGAGCCGGGTTGCAAGGAATTTTGTTGTTATTTATGATTATAATGATAATCGGTCATTTTTTACCACGTTCGTCGAATGGTTGGAAGGCGGCGACTATTTCCATTTCATCAAAAATGCCGAGCCGGAGATGAAAGACTGCGTTTCAGAGCTGAAAAGCTGCTTTACGGATGTTAATGTTGTCGATGTCGATACAAGAGCAGCCTGGTATATCTGTAAACCGTTTGCGTGATAGAATGTCCGGAAGGAAAAAAGAGCATCAAAGTGAGAAGATAGATGTATGAACCGCAGGATTGGTTTTTTTCTTCTTCTGAGCCTGAATCCGGGGAGGTGTTGATTTGAAGTTTCTCTATAAGCTGGCTGCATTCTATGTTGTCCTGGGTTTAGCCCTTGGTGTTTTTTACCGGGAGTACACCAAATATATTGGGTTTACCGGGGAAACAACGCTTTCTGTGTTACACGTCCACACCTTGGTCCTGGGAGCACTATTTTTTATAATCTTAATGCTGCTTGAGCATCAGGTTACATTGACCGCCAATACAAGATTTAAGACCTGGCTCATCCTCTATAACGTAGGTCTGCTGGGCGTCCTGGCTAACCTGACAATCAGGGGTCTGCTTCAGGTACAGGGCACAGATATAAGTGGTTTGAACCATATTGCCGGCACCTTTCATGCGCTTTTTGGTATTGCCTGGATCTGGTTTCTGGTTATCCTGAAGAAAGCATTCAGGCTATAAATGCCCGTCAGCATTACAATAGTAAATCTCCTTGTGAATAATTATGGAACACTATATAATATTGATCTTTCAGAGGGTTATTTTGAATGCCGGCCGGCCAGGCTTAGTTAAAGGGTAAAAAATTATAAATCAAGTTGCATCGCTACCCTGTTTTTCAAGCCCAGTTGATCTTCCTTCTCCAGAAATGCTTCAAGGGCTGCCGTCAATTCGTTCCGGGATAAAATCCGGAAGCCCATTTTTTTATAAAAAGGAGCATTCCAGGGCACATTGCTGAATGTAGTTAGCAGCAAATGCTTAAAACCCTTTTGGCGAGCCCACTTTATAACTGTTTGCACCATTGCCGCGCCAAGTCCTTTCTGCTGATGAGCCGGATCGACATCAAGTTCTGCCAACATGGCTGATTTGTCACTGGTATTAACTGTAACCAAAGCAAAGCCAACTGGCTGATTAGCTGTTGTAATTGCTACCCAAAGGTGCTTCTTAGCTAATGCCTTTTCAAATTCCTCCAGGGAGAGAACGTAGTCTTTAGCTTCATCAGAGATCATTCCTTTCGGAAAAATTTCGGCCGCTGCACGTTCAATTGCCGGTAGTGCGACCAGGTGCTCCGGCTTCGCCGGCTCTATTCGATAATTATTTTCCATAATAGCAGACATCTTGGACACCTTCTTTTTTTGCTTTAAAATGCCGTTGTGCGGGCTTTCAGTGGTATAGTAATGTAAAGAACTAAACACTAAAAGTCACTCTAAACAGTTACTTGTGCACCAATTATATACAGTAAATTAAACACAGTCACTGTTCAAGGGTAGAAAAAAGGGTTGAAAAAATGAGCCGACTCAGGGATGATTCTTTACATTCGAGGCAAGAAGTTGGGGTAAAGTAAGGTTGTTTTATAAAATTCACAATGTTGTCACGATCAGGCAGATTGCAGAAAGGGGTTATAAACAATGCCCTAAAATATTGTTGCAAGCATAGTAACTATCGAGGAGCTGTTGATTAGAATCACTGAAGCTGACCTTGTGCCAAGCCGAATAAATTTATTGGAAGGCCTTAAAGAAGATGAAAATAATTCTTGAAACACAGCGTCTGATTCTTGAGATAATCGAAGAAGATAAACTTGAAGAATTGGCGAATCTATTGGCAAATGTAAATGTTCATAAATTCTTCCCTAAAGAATTGAATAGACAAGAATCACTGGAGTTTTTTGAGGAAAATTGTAAAAGACAAAGTGAAGATGGGATTTCCTTTTGGGCAGTGGTCAGAAAAGATGATTTAAGGTTTCTGGGATTATGTGGTTTGCTTAAACAAATCATTGATGAAAAGGAAGAGATCGAGGTTGGATACAGAATTAATGATCAGTATTGGGGGAAAGGATACGGGACTGAAGCGGCAAAAGGTTGCATTGAATACGCTAATAATAAACTAAGGTTGTCGTCAGTTATTAGTCTTATTGTTCATGAAAACAAACAATCTATACGAGTAGCAGCGAAAAATGGATTAAGGCTGGAGAAGAGCACAATATTTCATGGCCGGCCACACCAAGTCTATCGGATACAGTTTTAAATACTGCAAGTTGCGGATACAAAGAGGTTGTTTATGAAAAATATCACAATCGAAGGTGCACGGCTCCACAACCTCCAAAACATAGATCTATCCATCCCAAAAAACAAGCTGGTAGTGGTAACTGGTATCAGCGGATCAGGCAAATCCAGCCTTGTATTTGATATTATTTTCGAGGAAGGGCGCAAGCAATATCTGCAAGCTCTTGGTATACTTGCAGGCCTTGATGACCAGGAAAAGTTTTACAGCATCCAGGGCCTCGGTCCGGCCATCGCTGTGCAGCAAAATATCATTCGCCAGAGTAACCCCCGTTCAACGGTTGGTTCAAGAACCGGGATGATCAAAATGCTAGCGCTGCTCTACGCAGGGGAA
>Ga0194113_10000447_pt1 | contig 53524 bp, 39 predicted proteins | sample TA2MahC200mmetaG_FD_146193 | JGI IMG/M metagenome (GOLD analysis project Ga0194113, IMG submission 146193) | Freshwater microbial communities from Lake Tanganyika, Tanzania - TA2015017 Mahale Deep Cast 200m | ecosystem: Environmental > Aquatic > Freshwater > Lake | place: Tanzania: Lake...
GGATTATCCCCCACTTATCCCACTTTATCCCACATTCATCCCTCGCCGGCCCACGGAGGGGTCAGGGCTGGAGCGCCTCCAGCGTTTTGAGGAGGTCTCGCCGCCAGCCGTCGTCGCGCTGCTCCAGCCAGATGGCGCGGCGGGCCACGCGGCCGGGGACGCCCTGGCCGGCAAGCTGCGCCTGCAGCCGGCCGCGATCCAGCTCTTCCAACCGCGCGCACTTGATGAGGAACTGCCCCTCTTCCTGGCCAATGGACTCGATGCCCGCATTGATGGCCAGCACTTTGACGCGCACGATGTAAAGCAGGTTCTCGATCGCTTCCGGCAGGGGGCCGAAGCGGTCGGTGAACTCCTGGGCCAACTCATTGATCGCTTCGAGCGTGGTCAGGCCGGCCAGACGGCGGTAGAGCTGCAAACGCAGGGCCGCGTCTGGCACATAGCCATCGGGGATGCGCGCCGGCAGGTTCAGGTCAAGCTGCACGGCGGGGGCCAGCGGCTCTTCGAGAAGGTTGCGCCGCGAGTCGGCGGCTTCGCCAACCTCCTGCAGCCCGTGGCCTGCCGGCCTTCGCCCATCCCCTTTTGTCAAACCAGTGCGCGCATCCTGAACCGCCTGCGCCAACAGCCGGGTGTAGAGATCGAACCCCACGGCCACGATGTGACCGTGCTGCCGCGCGCCGAGCAGCTCGCCCGCGCCGCGGATTTCGAGGTCGTGCATCGCGATGCGAAAGCCCGCGCCCAACTCGCTGGCCTCCTGGATCGCCTCCAAACGGCGGCGGGCATCCTCGGTCAGCGTCTTGAACTTATCCACCAGCAGGTAGGCGTAGGCGCGCGCCGCCGACCGCCCCACGCGACCGCGCAACTGGTAGAGCTGCGCCAGACCGAACTGATCTGCGCGATTGATGATGATCGTGTTGGCGTTGGGAATGTCCAGCCCGCTCTCGATGATGCTGGTGCAGACCAGCACGTCGTACTCGCCCTCGGCGAAGGCCAGCATCACCTTCGAGAGCTCGCGTTCCGGCATCTGGCCGTGACCGATGGCGATACGCGCCTCCGGCGCGATCCTCTGCACCCGCGCGGCCATCTGCTCGATGCCCTGGACGCGGTTGTGCACGAAATAGGTCTGCCCGTTGCGATCCATCTCCCGCAAGATCGCCTGGTGGACCAGAGCCTCGTCGTAGTCTCCCACGAACGTCTTGACCGGCAGGCGCTCCTCGGGCGGCGTCTCGATCGTGCTGAGGTCGCGCACACCGGTAAGGCTCATGTGCAGTGTGCGCGGAATGGGCGTCGCGGTGAGGGTCAGGACATCCACCTCGGTGCGCAGTTGTTTGATGCGCTCCTTGTGCGCCACGCCGAAACGCTGCTCCTCGTCCACGATCAGCAAGCCCAAATCCCGGAAGCCAACGTCGCTGCTCAGCAGCCGATGCGTGCCGATGACCAGGTCTACGCCGCCGCTGGCCAGCCCTGAAAGCACACGGTCTTGTTGCGCGGGCGTTTGGAAGCGGGAGAGCATGGCCACGTTGACCGGGAAAGCGGACAATCGTCGCGTGAAGTTGGTGTAGTGCTGTTGGCACAGCACGGTCGTCGGCGTGAGCACCGCGACCTGCTTGCCGTCCATGATCGCTTTGAACGCCGCGCGCAGCGCGACCTCGGTCTTGCCGTAGCCCACATCGCCGCAGATCAGGCGATCCATCGGCCGCGCCTGTTCCATGTCGTGCTTGACCGCCTCGATGGCCACCAACTGATCCTCGGTCTCGACGTAGGGGAAGCTGGACTCCAGCTCTTGCTGCCAGGGCGCATCTGGGCTGAAGGCGTGCCCTTGGACTACCTCGCGCGCGGCGTAGAGCTCCAACAGGTCTTCGGCGATGTCAGCCACGGCGCGTTTGGCGCGCTCCTTCACGTGCTCCCAGTCGGTGGTCCCTAATCGGTGCAAGGCAGGCCCGCCATCGCCCACGCCCACGTAGCGCGCCAGCCGGTCAGCCTGGTGCACCGGGACGTAGAGCTGATCGTTCTGCGCGTACTCTACCTGCAGATACTCGCGCTCGACGCCGTCCAGGGCCAGCTTCACCAGGCCCAGGAACCTGCCGATGCCGTGCTCCAGATGCACGACGAGATCGCCAGGCTGCACATCGGCGAAGAACACCTCGGGCGAGAGACCGCGTGTGCGCTGCGGTCGCCGGGGCCTGGGCTTGGCCCAGCCGAACAACTCGGCATCGGTGAGAAACCGGAGTATCGCCGATTGCGGACGGTGGACAACCTGCCCCGTTGTTCCGGGCATTGCAGATTCATGCGCCTCAGATGCTTCGGATTCCGAGACCAGATTCAATCCCAAATCCGCAATCCGAAATCCACAATCGAGCACCCATCCTTCATCCATCACCCCCTGCACCAGCGTCAGGCCGGCCGGGGGGGGGGTGGTCAGGTTGTCGAACGGCGCCACCGCAGGGCGCGCCTCGCCAAAGAGGTCCGCCAATCGCGGGGCCTGGCGGCTCACCAGAATGATCGTCTCGCCCGCGTGCAGACCACGCTCCACCTCGGTGACGATAGTGCGCACCTGGCCGCCGTAGCGTGGGCCGGCGCGGAAGGCGCGCGCCAGCGGGGTATCCACAGAGGTCGCCCAGCCATCGAGAGCCGCGTTGCCCAACGACAGGACGCGGCCTCTCGCTGCCGGCGTGAGAGGTCGAGAGGCGCCGCTGTGCGCATCATCGGGGGCAGGGCCGCGTGCGCCGTTCGTCCCCGCGATCCGTTCCCGGAGGACTTGCCGCGGCAAATAGGGCGGAGCTATCCCCACCGGAAGATCGCCGGCTGCGGACAAGTCGCGGCCCAGTTGCTCGGCCTGCCCCTCCAGATTGGCCAGCGCCGGCAGCAGCTCGGCCGCATCATCGAGCAGCAACAGGCAGGAGCGCGGCGCATAGTCCAGCAGGCAGGCGGGTTGCGAGTAGAGATACGGGATCCACCACTCCAGGTTGCGAAAGCCGCTGCCCGCCAACAAACTGCTGATCTCCCGCTCGTACTCGATGCGCGCCGGCGGGTGGCAGGGGGTTAGATCGAGGCCGCGCAGTCGTTCCACCATGCGCTCGCCCATCTTGGGCAGCGCCTCGCTTGCGGGTCCGATCCACGTCTGCTGGATGCGGTTGAGGGTGCGCTGCGTCGAGGGATCGAACACGCGCAGGCTGTCAATTTCATCGCCGAACAGCTCGATGCGCACCGGCTTGCGCAGGTTGGGCGGCCAGACATCCACGATCCCACCTCGCCGGCTGAACATGCCGGGCAGATCCACCACGGCCGCGCTCTCGTAGCCCAGCCCCACCCACAGCGCCAGCATCTTGTTCATGTCGAAAAGCTGGCTCTGGCGAATGGATCGCAGCCCCGCGCGCAGCTCGCGCGGGGGCAACGTCGCGTGCATGAGCGCACGGGCAGAGGCAATGACGATCGGAACTTTCTGATCGGTGATTTCGGATTGCAGATCGCCGCCCGCGGCCTCGTCGCGCCACGTCAGCAGGCTGACCAGGGTCTCCAGCCGGCGCTGCCGCGTCTCGGGCGCCCAGGGGATGCGCTCATAGGGCAATGCATCGGGATCGGCGAAGGCGTGAACAGGGTAGGGATCGGGGAGCCAGATGCGCAGCTCGTCCACCCACTGCCGCGCACGTTGGGTGCGTGCGGTGAGAACGATGAGCGGCCGTTGCAGGTCGCGCGCCAGCAGCGCCGCCAAATAGGGGCGAGCGGCGTGATAGATGCCGAGTGGCTCGGTCAGTATGGCTTCGGCCTTCAGCGCGGCGAGCAGATCGCGATACGCCGGCGCAGCCCGGCCGATCTCCAGGAGCCCGTCGAGTTTCATGATCCTGCGTTGAACTGATTCATGGCCGCAGTGATGCCCTGGGCCAACCATACCTCGATAGCTTCGACGACGTGCGGCCGGACAAAAGCCATCTCGGCCTCTTGGTCAGCCGAAAAAGGCTGGAGCACATAGGCGGCGGGGTCCATCTGGCCAGGCGGCCGGCCGATGCCCACGCGTACGCGCGGAAACTCCGCGGCGCCCAGGCTCTGAATGATGGACTTGACCCCTTTCTGGCCGCTCGAGCCGCCGCCTGGCCGCAGGCGGATGCGCCCCACCGGCAGATCCAGGTCGTCGAAGATTACCAGAAGATCGGCCGGCGCGACCTTGTAGAACTTGGCCAGCGGCCCCACAGCCTCGCCGCTGGCGTTCATATAGGTCAGCGGCTTGACCAGCAGCACGCGGCCGGACCAACCGGCCGGCAACTGCACGCGGCCCAGCGCCGTGCGCGCGCGTTTCTGCACCTTGTCGAACTTGAGGCCGTGCCGCGCGGCGAACAGATCGGCCGCCTGAAAGCCAACGTTGTGCCGGTTGGCCGCATGTTCGGCGCCGGGGTTGCCCAACCCGACGATCATCTTCAGCGGCCCCGTCGCCTCGTCGCCCGCCGCCCGTCTGCCCAGCAAAGACCGCACGAAATCCATCACACCCTCACCCGCCTGACGCCTGACGTTCGACGCCCCACGCCTCACGGCCTGAACTTATGCCACAGCCAGACCAACACGCCTTTCACCCCGAAAAACACGCCAACCACTGCGAATGCGGCAAGCGTGTACATGGCGGCGGTCCTGGCGGCCTCGAGCAACCTTTTGCCGCTGAAGATCTGTTCCACCACGGTCGCGGCCGGCGCAGACGCACCGCCTGGCAGGATGGGCGTGGCCTGGACTTGCGATGTCGCGGTGGCGGTCGGCCGCAGCAGTTGCACCGTGGGAACCGCGATCGTGGGTGAAGGCGGCAACGGCGTCGGCGGCGTAGACGGCGTATTGGTCACTGACGGCGTCGGCGTGTCTGGCAACCTGGTGTTGGCCACGGTGATGCGCCGCGGGTCGCTGTCAATGTAATTCCCATCTTGCTTCACCACGCGCACGCGCAGGCCATACGCGCCATCAGGCACTGCACGGGTATCCCAGGTTCCCAACAGCCCCAGCGGTTGCTGCTGGAAGTGCGCGTCGCCGACGAAGATCCATGACTGGTCGGACGCCACCGGCCAGCGAGCATAGTAGATCTCATAACGCTGGAATTGCGGATGCGTGGCTGAGCCGACGATCTGCACAACGCCCCGCACTGCGGCATCCTGTTCGGGCTGTGCGATGACGGGCTTGCCTTGCTGGGCCAGCGGCGCAGCGAATACGGCTGTCGCGGCAGCCAGGGCGACGAGCGCTATCACAAAGATGAAGAGCAACCGCTTCATACGCGTGTCATGACCTCGGAACTGGGATGTGGGCGGCGGTCGGTCGCTGCGCCGAATTCAGCGCAGCGATGACCGCGCTCTACCAAATGATCAGTGTAGCACACAAATGGCCATCGGGCAAAACGCAGTAAAACTGTCGGAAGCCAACCGAACCACATTTGACATACGTCCGCCAGACGATTATAGTTTCGTGGATCGGGGAATGTGAGACCGAAAACCAGACTTCCAAGCGTCCCAGACTTCGGAAGTCTGCCGCCCCCTCGCACAGTATCTTTTCAATAAGTGGGGGCCGACGGGGGTCGCAGACCCCCTGAAAGCAGGCTCGTAGGCGGTCTGTGACCGCCGTTTCCCCGGATTATTGAGAGGATACCTCGCACACCAGGAGCGACTTCATGACCGAAATCACTGCCAAACTCGACCTGCTCCGCGGCTTGCTCGCGGTACATGACCTGGACGCCATCCTGCTCAGGCGCGTCGCCAATTTCGCCTGGCTGACGGACGGCGCGACCGGCTACGTCAACACTGCCGCCGACTTCGGCGCGGCTTCCCTGCTGGCGACCCGCGACTGCCACTACGTTGTGACCAGCAACATCGAGGCCCCGCGGCTGGAGGCCGAAGAATCGTTGCACGCCCAGGGCTTCCGCTTCCAGGTGGAGCCCTGGCACAAATCTGGACAGGCGCTGGCCGAGCTGACGCGTGGGTTGCGGCTGGGCGCCGATGCGCCTCACCCGGCCGCCAGCGACCTGAGCGCAGACGTGAACCGCCTGCGCCTGACGTTGACGCCTGCGGAGGGCGAGCGGTTCCGCACGGTGGGCCGCATCTGCGCCGAGGCCATGAACGCCGCGATTCGCCAGGTGCGCCCCGGCATGAGCGAATACGCCATGGCCGCCGCGCTGTCTCGCGAGACTCAGGCCCGCGGTGCGCAGCCGATCGTCCTCCTGGCCGCGGCGGATGAGCGCATCTTCCGCTTCCGCCACCCCCTGCCCACCGACAAGAGATTGGAGCGGTACGCCATACTGGTGTTGGGTGCACGCAAGTTCGGGCTGGTCGGCTCCATCTCGCGCTTGATCCACTTCGGGCCGCTGCCCGAGGAGCTGCGTCGCAAGGAACGAGCGTGCGCCCAGATAGATGCGGTCTTCATCGGTCGCACGCGGCCCGGCGCTCGCATCGCTGATATCTTCCAGGCGGCCGTCGAGACCTACGCAGCCGAAGGCTTCGCCGATGAGTGGCAGCTCCACCACCAGGGCGGCGCGGCCGGCTATCTGCCGCGCGAGTTCGTGGGCAGCCCCACTTCCGACCAGGTGGTGCAGGCCGGGCAAGCGTATGCGTGGAACCCATCTATCAGCGGCGTCAAATCAGAAGACACGATCCTGATCGGCCCGGCGGGCAACGAGATACTGACAGCGATTCCCGACTGGCCGATGATCGCGGCGACGGCCGCCGGACAGACCTGGCAGCGTCCCGCCATCCTTCAGATGTGAGGGCTCAGCCGGCCCAACAGGAGCAATCCCGATGCCTTCATCTAGCATCCCCTCGTCGCCGACCAAGACCACGGCAGGCATGACCGTCCAGGCTGCGGTCATGCCTGCAGCCGGCGCGCCGATCGAGCTGCGCGCGCTGCTGCGGCCGGCCCTCGAACCGGGCGCGATCTTGCTCGAAACGATCTACAGCGAGGTGTGTGGTACAGATGTGCACCTGCACCACGGCCACCTGGCCGGCGTGCCCTATCCCATCATCCCCGGCCATGTGAGCGTGGGCCGCGTGGCCGAGACCGGCGGCGTGGTGAATGATCTCGATGGCGCGGCGCTGCAAGGGGGCGATGTCATCACCTTTCTCGACGTGCACGAGACATGCGGCAAGTGCTGGTATTGCACGGTTGCCAAGGCGAGCACGCGTTGCCCCAGCCGGCGGGTCTATGGCATCACCTATTCGGCCGACGAAGGGCTGCTGGGCGGCTGGGCCGAGGCGATCTACCTGAAGCCGGGCGTCAAGACGCTGCGCCTGCCGGCAAACCTGCCGCCGGAACGCTTCATTGCGGCCGGCTGCGGCCTGCCAACCTCGGTTCACGCCATCGAGCGCGCCGAAATCCAGCTTGGCGACAGCGTCGTGATCCAGGGCAGCGGGCCGGTGGGACTGAACGCGGTGATCCTGGCGCAGCTTCAGGGCGCGGGCCAGGTGATCGTCGTCGGCGCGCCTGCGCAGCGGCTGGAGGTTGCGCGAGCGTTCGGCGCTGACGAGACAGTGGACATCACGGAGCACGCCCCAGGAGGGCGCATCCGCCGCGTCAAGGAGCTCACCGGCGGTCGCGGGGCCGATGTGACGATCGAGGCCACGGGCGTCCCGGCCGCCGTGCGCGAGGGAATGCAGATGACCCGCGACGCCGGGCGTTACGTGATCGTCGGCCAATACACCGACGTGGGCGAGGTGGCGCTCAACCCGCACTGGGACATCAACCGCAAGCACCTGGAAATCCGCGGCTGTTGGGGGTCCGACTTCAGCCACTTCTACCGCGGCGTGCGGGTCGTCGCACGCTATGGCGACCGTTTCGGTTGGGAGCGGATGATCAGCGGCGAGTACCGGCTGGCCGATGCAGGCCAGGCGCTGGCCGATGTGGAGAGTCTCAAGGTGGTGAAGGCGCTGATCAGGCCGCGATAGCAGGATGGGAGGCAACATGAGCAGAACCCTGATTGTCGAACGCGATGTCGAAACCCCCATGCGCGATGGCGTGATCCTGCGCGCCGATGTGTATCGGTTGGCCGATGCCGGTCCGCTGCCCGTGCTCCTGCAGCGCACTCCCTATGGCAAGAACTTCTCGCAGAACGCGTTCGCCCTGCTGGCCGCGGAACGGGGCTACGCGGTGGTGATCCAGGACACGCGCGGCCGCTGGAGCTCGGACGGCGACGGCTACCCCTTCATCCACGAGATGGCCGATGGCCATGACACCGTGATGTGGGCTGCGTGTCAGCCCTGGGCCAACGGCGCGGTTGGGATGTTCGGTGGATCGTATGTCGGGTTCACGCAGTTGGCTGCGGCCGTGATGCAGCCGCCTCCGCTGAAGGCCATCGTCCCAGCGGTCACCTTCTGCGATCCGTATCGGATCATGTTCGCGGGCGGCGCGCTGGCCCTGGGCGCGGCGGTGAGTTGGAACCTGGTGGCTGGCGCGCAGATGGCTATCATGCGGTCGCCGGCCCCGCCCGAGGAGAAGGAGCGCTGGACCGACCAGCTCGTTGCCCTGGCCGACGGCATGGCGCGCGGAGAGACCTTCACCCGTCGGCCGCTGGATGAGCTGCCGCTGATCGGCCGCGGCGGCATCGCCCCCTTCTTCGCCGATCTACTCGCGCACCAGGCGCACGACGACTACTGGCAGCCCATCACCTGCGCCCACGACCGCATCACGGTCCCGGCCTTGCACATCGGCGGCTGGTATGACATCTTCGCCGCCAGCACCGTCAGCGACTTCGCAGCCATCCTGCGCAACGGCGGCTCGGCGACGGCGCGAATCAGCCAGCGGCTGCTGATGGGGCCGTGGCTGCACGGCCCCATGGAAGGGTTGGTCGGCCAGGTGGACTTCGGCTTGCGCGCCTCCTCGTTGCTGGTGCTGCCCGATGAGATCCAGTTGCGCTGGTTCGACCACTGGCTGCGGGGAATTCCGAACGGCATGATGGATGAGCCGCCGGTGCGGATCTTCGTGATGGGTACGAACGAGTGGCGCGATGAACAGGAATGGCCGCTGGCGCGCGGCCAGTACACGCGCTACTACCTGCACAGCGGCGGCGCGGCCAATTCCCGCCGCGGCGACGGCGGTCTCAACCCGCAAGCGCCGGCCGAAGAGTCAGCGGACGCCTTCCTCTACGACCCGCGGCATCCGACGCCCACCCGCGGCGGCGGCCTCTGCTGTTGGTCGGCCGCGATTCCCGGCGGCGCCTTCGACCAGCGCGAGATCGAGGATCGGTTCGACGTGCTCGTCTACACCAGCCCGCCGTTGGAACATGACCTGGAGGTCACCGGTCCGCTCGAGGTGCACCTGTGGGCGGCCAGCAGCGCGACCGACACCGACTTCACGGCCAAGCTCGTAGATGTCGGACCCTGCGGCTTTGCGCGCAACATCCAGGATGGCATCATCCGGGCCAGCTATCGCGCGGCGACCGATCAACCGCAGCCAATCAAACCCAGCGAGGTCTATCACTACGTCATTGCGCTGGGCGCGACGAGCAACGTTTTCCAGGCCGGGCATCGCATCCGGCTGGAGATCTCCAGCAGCAACTTCCCGCGTTACAATCGCAACCCGAACACGGGCGGGCCGCTCGGTCAGGAGACAGTGCTGCGGCCGGCCATGCAGACCGTCTTCCATGATGCCAGCCGGCCGTCGCACATCGTCTTGCCCATCATCCCACGCGCGGTGTAGGACTTGGACCCCCATAGCGACTGTCAGGCGCCAGATCGGACGTGGGGCGCGGCAGGGCAACCTGGTTTGGTGCACAGCCTGACTTCGGGTATCATGACGGTCGTCATCATCCATCAGGAGGGGTCCGCGTCATGCCGATAGCCCGACGCATCTTCTGGCTGCTGGTGGGATTGTGCGCGGCGCTCAGCGCGTTGATCCTGCTCGTCATGCCCGATGAGAAGACCATCGGCCCGGTCATCAAGCTCGTCTATCTGCACGGCGCGCTCAGCCGGGCAGGAATGCTGGGGCTGATCGCGGCCGGCATCGCGGGGGCGATCTATCTGGCGTGGCCGCGCCGCGCGGCGCTCGCGTGGAGCCAGGGGTTAGCCATCAGCGGCTGGTGCTTCTGGGTTGGCCACTTCATCGTCAGCTTGCCGGCCACGCGGCTGACCTGGGGGCCGTGGATCGCGTGGGGCGAACCGCGGGTGACGATGACGCTGCAGATCGCGGCGGCCTGGTTGATCGTCTACCTGGTGAGCCGATTCCTGGATCATGCGCGCTTCACGGCCAGCGCGCACGCTCTGTTCGGCGTCGCGGTGGCGGCGCTGGCCGCGGCGGCCGGCGTGCTGCGCCATCCGCTCGATCCGATCGGCGCGTCGCCCTCGGTCACCCTGCGCGTGATCTATGTGGGCCTCTTGATCCCTGTTCTTGCGGCAATGAGCCTGATCGCCTGGCGCCTGGCGGCAGCCGTGCGACCGCCAACAGCCACGTGAATGTCACTCCCCGGAGGACTCCCATGAAGATCGTAAACATCGAAGAGATGCGCCAGATCGAACAGGCGACCGATGGCCGCGGCCATTCCTATGCCGCCATGATGGACATGGCAGGCAGGTCCGTCGCGACCCTGGCCAGCGCGCTCATGCTCGCCGAGCCGGAAAGCCATGCGCTGGTGCTGGTGGGACCTGGCAACAACGGCGGCGATGGCCTGGTCGCTGCGCACTACCTTCTCGAGTCGGATCATGAGGTTTCCATCTACGTGTGGAAACGCGACACGAAGGGAGACGAGAACCTCAAACGACTCAAACGCCGCCGACGCGGTGTAGCCATCCTCTGGTCCGACAACGACGCAGACTTCACCAAGCTGCGCGCCGAGGTCCAGAAGACCGACCTGGTGATAGACGCCCTGTTGGGCACGGGCGCGACGCGGCCTATCGAGGGCCGCCTGGCCGAGCTGCTGGCGGTCGTGCGAGAAGAGGTCAACGCCCGCCGCTTTGCTCTGCCTGAAGAGCCGCTCCCGCCGCTCTTGCCCACTCCCCGCTTCCCGTTGATGGAGGCTCAGGCCTTGGGGCTGAACATGGAGCCGCCCGGCCCTCCGCGTGAGCCCCTCGATGCGTTCGACGAGGATTACGAAGACTGGGACGAGGATGACGAGACAGATGATGACGTCTTGGACGACGAAGATGATGGCGGTGATGCATACGAAGATGATTGGGACGAGGATTGGGAAGATGAAGACGAGGCCGGAGCCATACCCACCCCGCCCTGGCCGCGTCCCGCCATCCTGGCCGTGGACTGCCCCAGCGGCTTGAACTGCGACACCGGCGCGCTCGACCCTGCAACCCTGCGCGCCGAGATCACGGTCACGTTTGCGTTTCCGAAGTGGGGCCAACTAGAGTACCCAGGCGCGGGTCATTGCGGCCTGCTGGCGGTCACCGATATCGGCGTGCCGCCCGACCTGGCCGACAAGGTGATGACCGAGCTGGTGGGCCCGTCGGAGGTGCGTCGCTGGTTGCCCGGCCGGCCGCCCGATGCGCACAAGGGTACCTTCGGCAAGGTCATGATCGTTGCCGGATCGCTGAACTACACGGGCGCGGCTTATTTGAGCGCGGCAGCCGCAGCCCGCAGCGGCGCTGGGCTGGTGACGCTGGCGATCCCCGCGGCCCTCCACGCGATCCTGGCATCCATCCTGGTCGAGGTGACCTGGTTGCCGCTCCCTGATCCCCAGGGCGTGCACTGCGGGGCAGGCGCGCCGCGGCTGCTGCAAAGCCTGGCCGGCTACGGCGCCTTGCTGATCGGCCCTGGGCTGACGACGAGCGACGATGCGCAAGACTTCGTCAGGGCGTTGTTTGCGGCCGATGGGCTGCCGGCCGAGCATTGGCTGTCGCGCACCATCATAGATGCAGACGCGCTGAACATCCTGGCCGCGTTGCCTGACTGGCCCGGCCGGCTGCCGCCGCAGAGCATCCTGACGCCGCACCCCGGCGAAATGGCGCGGCTAACCGGCCAGACGCCAGAAGAGATCAACGGGCAGCGGATCGCGGCAACCCGACGCTATGCCGCGCAATGGGGCCACATCGTGCTGCTGAAAGGCGCACATACCGTTATCGCGGCTCCCGATGGCCGGGCCGCGGTGTTGCCCTTCGCGCTGCCAACGCTGGCCACGGCCGGCAGCGGGGATGTGTTGGCCGGCGCGATAGCGGGTCTGGTCGGCCAGGGGCTGCCGCCCTACGAAGCCGCGCTCTGCGGCGCCTACCTGCACGGCCAGGCCGGGCTGCTGGTCACGCGTTCCCTGGGGCTGTCAGGCGGTCTCGCCAGCGACCTGCTCAGCCGATTGCCGGAGGCGTTGCGCCAATTGTACGTGGGGAGTTGAGACAGGGGACAGGGGACAGGGGACAGGGGACAGGAGACAGGGGACAGGAGATCGAAGTTCATGCGCTGACCGGCGGTCGGTGCAAAGCCTCACTATGAGACATACCCCGTCTCAGCTTGCATTCGTGACTTGCTGAGACCTCGAGCCCGCGTGTCCAAGAACAACAAGGCGACAAGGCGACCGGATCCCTCACCCCGTCACCTTGTCACCTTGTCACCTTGTCACCCTGTCACCCGTGACCCCTCACGCTGCCAGGTTCTCGGCCGTCTCGGAGGCCTTGCCCAGCCTGGCCTGAGTCTCCTGGATCGCTTGCTGGGCCTTGCGGACGTTCTCGGTCAACACGATCCGGCCGCGCTCGCTGGCCTGGACGACCTGGCTGCGAGCTTCCTCGGCCGTTTCTTCGGCCCGAGCCCTGGCCTCCTCAGCCGCTTTGGCCGCGCGCGCTTTGGCCTCGTCAGCCAGCCGTTCGGCCTGGCCCTTCAGTTCGATGCCCCTTTCGCCGATCTGCCTGCGCGTGGCCTCGCCTGACTGCGGCGCGAGCATGAGAGCCGCCGCCGCGCCTGCCAGGGCGCCGATGATGAAGCCCACTACGAATTCGCCGCCGTTATCGCTCATGTTGCATCCTTCCTTTCATTGACCCTGTCCATTGCGGCCGCTGCGGCCGAACAACATGCTCACGGCTCGGCGCGCGCCGGCCGCATAGCTCGATACCTTGACCATCGGCTGCACCAGGTGATCGCTCACGAACGCCGCTGTGCCGCGCACGGTTCCCACAGTCTCCTGCGTGGAGTTCAGGATCGGCATGACTTCCTCGCGCAGCAGCCTGACAAGACGAATCACCTGGATGACCAGCACAGCCAACAGCAGGCCGATCACGATAGATTCGAGAGCCAGAATGATGATGGCGATGTCTCGCACGGTTTCCATACCTCACCTCCGACCAGGGCCAGTGTAGCACAAAACGCCCGATTCGCAAAAGCGACGCGCGCGCCGCCTGTGACACGATCGCAGATCGCGTGCGGCAGCGATAGGGCTGTCTTGTGTTGTGAATTCCTGACATCGCCGCGCTTGACAAAGCGGCGGTCTTGGGACAGGATGTCTTGGACAACAGAACCCATTGTACCATGTGTCCGGGATGAGGAACACCTGGTATTGCATTGGGAGGAACGCATGATACTGGCTGCGCGAGAACCGACCTTTCAGGACTACTTCGCCAATCTCCAGGAGGGCATGGTCACAGCGATCTCTTTGCTGGGCAGCGCCGCGGGCTATCTGTGGCTGGCCGCCAACATCTGGGGAGCCTACCTGGCGCGTAGCAGTTACGATCCATCTCCGTCGTTGACCTCATGGGTCGGGAGCGGCGTGCTGCTGATCAGCGCCATACTGGCTTTTGTATGGCGGGGCTCCCGGCTGCGGCTGGCCGCACATCTGCTTGCCTGGGGCATCCTGGGTGCTGTGGCCTGTGCCGTGCTGGGCATCGCCTCGTTGGCTTCGGCCGCCGCCTATCTGTTCATCGTACCCATCCTGTTTGCCAGCGCGCTTCTGAGCCAGACCGCCTTCGCGTTGGTGGCCGGTGCAGCCTTCGTGCTGACGTTGGAGGCAGGCTTGGGACGTGCGGGAATCAGCCTGGGGTTTGCCGAAGTCGGTTCACCCATGGTCACCCTGGCGCTGGTCACGCTGGCGGCGTGGCTTTCTACACGCCGTCTCTATACGGCCCTGCAATGGGTTTGGAGCGGCTACGAACAGGCGCGTCACAACGAAACGGTGGCGCGCGATCGTCAGGCGGAGCTCGAGCGAACTCTCAAGGCGTTGGATGAGGCATCTTATCGCCTGGAGCGCGCCAATTACTTGCTGGCCATTGCGCGGGATCAGGCAGAGGAGGCGCGCCGGCTCAAGCAGCAGTTTGCCCAAACCGTCAGCCATGAGTTGCGCACGCCCCTTAATCTGATCGTGGGCTTCACCGAACTGATGATCCAGTCGCCAGAATACTACGGTGAGCAGCTTTCCGCGCGCTACTTGCGCGACCTGCGAATCGTCCATCGCAATGCCTGCCATCTGCAAACACTGGTCAACGACGTGCTGGACCTGGCACGCCTTGAGGCGGCCCAGATGGCTTTGGTGCAGGAGGAGGCCGATCCGGCCGCCCTGGTTCGGGAGGCAGTGAACACGGCCCGCAGCCTGATCGAGTCGCAGGGATTGGCGCTCAGGCTCGACATCGAACCGGACCTGCCGCCATTGTGGGTTGATCCGACGCGCATCCGGCAGGTGCTTTTTAACCTCCTGAACAATGCCGCCCGCTTCACCGACAAGGGCAGCGTGACGGTAAGCGTTCGGCGTCGCGAGGCGCTGGTGATCTTCTCGGTCGCCGATACAGGGACGGGGATCCCCGAGGGACAGCTCGGTCTTATCTTCGATGACTTCCATCAGGCCGACGGCGGCACCCAGCGCCGTCATGACGGCGCTGGGCTGGGGCTGGCGATCAGCAAACGCTTTGTGGCGCTGCATGGTGGGCACATCTGGGTGGAGAGCCAGGTAGGGGTGGGGAGCACCTTCTACTTCAGCCTGCCTGTTGCTCGCGAGGATTGGGACGCGACCACCATGCCGCCTACAGTCAGGGCGGCGGGCGCGATCTCGGGCGCAGAGAGCGAAAAACCTGTGCTGCTGGCGGTGACACGGAGCCTGGCGGCTTCGACCATGCTGGCGCGGTACGTACATGGCTGCAACACGGTCATCGCACCCGACCTGGCGCAAGCGCAGACGGCTGCGGCGCGGCTGTTGCCGCAGGCAGTCGTCGTGGATCAAGCCGAGCGGACCTGGACACCCGGCGACCTGGAGGAGATCGCGCGCGCCTGGGGCATCCCGCAGACACCCGTGATGGCCTGCCCGTTGCCAGGGGAAGGCTCGATGGCGCAGAGGCTGGAGGTGGAGGGCTATCTGGTCAAGCCGATCTCGCGCCAGGCGCTATGGGATGTGCTGCGCCAGTTCGGGGAGAAGGTGGACCACGTGCTGGTTGTTGATGATGCCGAGGACTTCGTGCAACTCATGGGCCGACTGCTCGACAGCCCGGTGCGACGCTATCGGATGACCAGCGCCTACAGCGGCCAGGAGGCGCTGGCGATGATGCAGCGGCGCCGGCCTGACCTGGTACTGCTCGACATCCGGCTGCCAGACATCTCAGGGCCGGAACTGGTCAAGCAGATGCGAGCGCGGCCCGAATGGCGCGACATTCCCATTGTCATCGTCACGGCGCAAGACGAACCGGACGTGCAGGAGAGCCAACCCGGCTCGATCACGATTGCAAGGGGCGCACCCTGGGTCTCGGCCGAAGTGATCAGGTGGGTGCAGAACCTGGTGGGCGTTACCGCTATGCCAGCCCTGCGGCCGGCTGTCGGGCTTCCAGCGCCTGTAGAGCCGCCAAGAGCTCCCGTTCGGTGACCGGTTTCGCCAGGAAGGCCGCTGCCCCCAAGGAGAGGGCCAGTTCTTTCTGCTTCAAGACAGAGCAGATAATCACGGGGATCCGTCGCGTGCGCGGTCGGTTGAGCAGGTTCTGTAGCACGTTCCAACCATCTTCTCCCGGCAGCATCAGGTCGAGCGTGATGGCATAGGGCTGGAGTTGCGACGCCAGGTCGAGTGCTTGTTGGCCGGAAGTGACGGCCAGGACCCGGTAGCCATGCGGCGCAAGACACCGTCGGAAAAACTCCAGGACGTCCTCGTTGTCATCCACCACCAGAACCGCTCGTCGGGTTTCCGCTGGCAAGCGTATCTGAAAACCTATCACGGTTGGGCCAGCGTGAAGCGGTCGGGAGCTGACTCCGATCAACGCCCCCATTTCTGCAAATGCCGCGCATCGTTCCTGCGCTTCGGCAAACGCCGTTGGTCGGAGAGCCGTGACCGGATCAATCTGCAGAGAAAACAGGAGAGCCGCCTCGTCAGCTACCACATTCACCTGCAGGGTGGCGTCGCTGGCGCGCTCGACAAGATAGCCTATCATGCCCAACACCATCTGGCGCAACAGGGCCTGGTCCGCGGCGACAGCCGGCAGGGCTTCCGGCAGGGTCAAGTCAAGATTCAGCTTGTTGTGCCGCAGCTTTTCGCCCAACAGCGCCACGGCGCCGGACACGATGTCATTCAGATGGGCATAGCGACCAGCCTGAGCCGTCCGCGCAGTTTCCAGGCGCAAGAGCTCCAGGTAGCTGGTTGGGGCGCCGGCTGGGGTTGCGGCCGGTGAGGTGAGCAGGGATGACTGAGCAATATAGTGCTCCCACAACACGCATGCGATCGCCTCGATCGCGGCTTCATGCTCGCGATAGTACTGCCGCTTGCTGACAGCTATCTCCTGCATGATGGCGCCCGGTTCGAGGCCATGCTTGTAGCGCTCCACCATCAGCCGATAGCGTCGCCATTCGCGCGAATAGGGAGGTGCACGCGGTCCAGGATCCAGTTCATTGATCGCCTCCAGCAACAGGTTGTGCAACTGCCAGCCTTTCTGTTTGCGCGAGGCGGCTGCATCTAGGACCAGCACATCCGTCAATGGATGGGTGCGCAGGTAGACGAGATCGTAGAGATGGATGTAGAGGTCGCTGACCTGTTGCTGGAACTGTATGCGATCCATAATGGCCCACAGGCGGCACAACCTGGCACAATCCGGCACTGCACTACTGGCTTTTGGCTGTTCGCCGCGGTAATAATAACACAAACCTGTCGGTGATCAAAGGCCAATTGCAACCCTGGCAATCCGGCGAAGGTCGGCTGAGCAGGAGTACGGCTCGTAGTCCTGCCATCGGCGGTCTGTCTTCCGCAAAGGAGGTGAGGCAGCCACATCCCAGCATTCCACGCAACGTTTCCACCCATTTCTGTTCGATCGCACGAACGCCATGGCCTGACCAATTTTCAAAGCATTACCCACAAGGAGCACAACGATGGACAAGCTGAATCGCCGCGACTTCCTCCGTGGCGCCGCCTTCGCTGGCCTGGGCTCGGCCCTGGCCGCCTGCGCGCCCGCCCCTGCGCCCGCCCCCGCGGCTCCGGCCGCGCCCAAGGCTGAGCCGACCAAGGCCCCTGCCCCGGCCAAGGCCAAGATTCGCTTCATCTCCAACCACGGCGCAGCCGATGTGCCGCTCTTCAAGAAGGTGCTGGAGAATTTCGCGGCCAAGAACCCGAACATCGATGTCGAATACCTGGACATCGCCGGCAGTGAGTTCTACAACTCCATCAATACTCAAGGCGCGGGCGGCCAACTGCCCGACGTCTGGTACACGCGCACCTTCGACGTCCCGGTATACGCCAGCAAGGGGTGGACCGTTGACTTGCAACCCCTCGTTGATCGCGATGCGAAGGAAGTCAACGTGGATGACTTCTGGCCGGCGGAGTTGGCCCAGATGAAGTGGAAAGGCCACATCTACGCACTGCCCTACGACTTCTCGAACATCGGCATCTACTATAACAAGAAATGGTTCGACGAGGCCAAGGTCGGCTATCCCGCCGCCGAGAACTGGAAGTGGGATGACCTCCTCCAACTGGCACTGAAGTTCATCAAGAAGGAAGGCAACCAGTTCAAGACCTGGGGCCTCGATATGTACCTGTGGAACTGGGTCTTCCACGGGGTCATGTTTGGCTGGGGGGGCAAGATCTGGTCGGACGACTTCAAGACCAGCCTGGTGAACAGCAAAGAAAACCTGGAGTGCTTCAAGTGGTTCATCTCTGCCCGCAAGCAGGGCCTCTATCCAGAGGCCGGCGCCATGCCACAGGGCGTGAATCCATTTGGCGGCGGATTGGTGCCGATGGCCTTCCAGGGCTCATGGGCCACGGTCAACCTCCGCAGTGTCATCCAGGACAAGTTTGACTTCGACGTGCAGGCCATGCCCAAGTCGCCGACTGGCGCGGCGTGCCTCAACGCGGCTGGCGGCGCCTGGGGCATCGCGAAGAACACCAAGGCCCTCGAAGCGGCCTGGACCTTCAACAAGTTCCTGACGAGCACCGAATCCACCAATGTGCTGATTTCGGACCCGTTGCGCAGCATTCCCGGCCGCAAGAGCTCGGTGCCGCGCTGGAACGAAACGGCCGCCAAGGGCGGCATGCCACCCAAGAACGTCGCCATCTTCGGCAAGCAGATGGAGGCCGCCGCGGCCGCGCCCTATCCGCCTTACTGGCAGGACTATGGCACCGCCTGGAACAACATGATCGTGCCGTTGCTCAGCGGCCCGTCAGACGCCGATCCCGCCAAGGTGCTGGTGGACTTCGACGCTGAGCTGAAGCGCATCATTGACGTGAACAAGGCCAGCCTCGGCTAAGGTTCACCTGGCTTGACGTGCCAGGCGCTTGCCAGGCGCCTGGCACGTGTTGTATCATGGTCCTGTCAAACACTCTATTCGTTGGGAGGCCCCCTTCATGGCGCTGAAATTCCAAACGCCGAAGTCCGGATTGGCTCGCCGGGAAGCCCTGGAAGGCTATCTCTTCATCCTGCCGTGGATCCTCGGCTTTCTGATGTTCCGCTTCGGCCCCATGCTCTACTCCCTGTTTCTCAGCTTCACTGACTACGCGGCCCGCGGCGCGCCGCAGCTGATCGGTTTCGAGAACTACGTGTACATGTTCACCAAGGACCCCCGCTTCCTGGATTCCATCCGCTCCACGTTCGCCTTCGTCGTCGGCTACTTGCCCCTCAATCTGTCCATCGGCCTGGCGATTGCCCTCCTGATGAATCAGCGCGTGCGGGGAATTTTCGTCTTTCGCTCGATCTACTACCTTCCTGCCGTCACCAGCGGCGTGGCAGTCGCTATCCTCTGGCAGTTTGTCTTTCACAAGCAGTGGGGCATCCTCAATGCGATCCTGATGGTCTTCGGGGTAGAACCCATCGGCTGGCTGGTGGACCCGAAGTGGGTGATGGTGGCATTCGTCATCATGTCCATCTGGGGCGTCGGCGGCAGCATGATCATCTACCTGGCCGGCCTGCAATCCATCCCGACCGAGCTGTACGAGTCAGCCGCCATTGACGGCGCGAACCGCGTGCGGCAGTTGTGGCACATCACCCTGCCGATGCTGACGCCGACCATCTTCTTCGTGCTGATCACCGGTCTGATCGGTGCGTTCCAGATCTTTGAGAGCGCCTACGTTATGACCGGCGGCGGGCCGCAATACGCCACCTATTTCTTCGGACTCAATATCTACTTCACCGCGTTCCAGTCGCTCCGCTTCGCCTACGCCTCCACTCTGGCCTGGATGCTGTTCGCAATCATCGCAGCGCTGACGATCTTCGTCTTCGGCACCTCCCGGCGGTGGGTCTTCTACGCCGGCGCGCGCGAAGACGTGTAGGGAGGGCGAAATGACGACTGGAGCTCAGATCTTAACCAAATCCTCAGCCGTCCCTGCCGTGCGCGCCGCCGGTCTGCGCGTGAGCCGGCGCCAGGTCGTGCAAGCCAGCGTCACCTATGCGCTGTTGGTCGCCGGCAGCGTCTTCTTGATGGTGCCCTTTTTCTGGATGCTCTCGACCAGCCTGAAGACGCTGGCTGAGGTGCAGACGTGGCCTATCGTGTGGATTCCGAGCCAATTCATCTGGGAAAACTATCCGGCGGTGTTCCAGAAGACGCCGTTTGGACGTTACATCCTGAACAGCCTGACCATCGCCAGCGGCGGCATCATCGGCACACTGATCGGCAGTTCGCTGGCCGGCTTTGGTTTCGCCCGGCTGCGGTTTCCGGGCCGCAACGTCCTCTTCTTCATCAACCTGACCACGCTGATGTTGCCGGCCTGGGTCGTGATCGTGCCGCACTTCATGATGTTCAGCTACGTGGGCTGGCTCGACACCTATCTCCCGTTCATCGTGCCTGCCTTCTTCGGCAACGCCTACCACATCTTCCTGTTCCGCCAATGGTTTCTGGGCATCCCGCGCGAGCTGGAGGACGCCGCGCGCATTGACGGCTGTTCGACTCCCCGCATCTATGCCCAGATCTTCATGCCGTTATCGAAGCCGGTCATCGCCACTGTCGCCATCTTCGCGTTCTTCTACTACTGGAACGACCTGATCTACCCGTTGGTCTACCTCCAGTCGCAGATGAAGTTCCCCGTCAGCCTGGGGCTGCGCATGTTCCAGACCGCTCATATGGGTGTCGTGGACATGCCCAAGATGATGGCTGCCTCCATGATGGCTCTCCTGCCTTGTGTCCTTCTCTTCTTCTTCGCCCAACGGCTCTTCGTGCAGGGGGTGGTGATCACGGGCGTGGAGAAATAGCAAATTGCAAATGGCGGATGACGAATCAACGCATGGCGAACGTTTGACGTTTCAGGTTTCACGCATCACGTTTCATGGAGACGCTCATCATGACAATCAACGTAGGTATCCTCGGCTTCGCGCACGGGCATGTGGGGATGTACTGCAACCAGTGGAAGCAGAACCCGGCCCTGGAGATCAACCTGGTTGCAGGGTGGGATCACGACGCGGCGCGACTGAAGAAGAACTGCGACAACTTCGGCGCAGAGGGCCACGTTGACCTGGACGCATTCCTGGCCCGGCCCGACATGCCGGCGGTGGTGATTGGGGTGGAGACATCCATGCACGCTGATGCGGTCGAAAGGGCGGCCGCGGCCGGCAAGATGATCGCGCTCCAGAAGCCGCTGGCGCTCACCATGCCGCAGGCCGATCGCATCGTCGCTGCGGTGCAGCGCCACGGCGTCCCCTTCACGATGGCCTGGCAGATGCGCGCCGATCCCCAGAACATCGAGATCAAGGAGATCATCGCAAGCGGCGCGCTCGGCAAGATCTTCATGGTGCGCCGGCGACACGGGCTGCCCTCGCAGCTTTGGGATATCCCCAGCATGTGGCACTTCGACGCGGAGCTCAACCGCGACATCTGGGCCGACGACGCGGCGCATCCGATTGACTTCATCCACTGGCTGCTGGGCGCGCCGGAGACGGTCACGGCTGAGATCTCCTCGCTGCTGAACCCGCTTGCGCCCAACGACAACGGCATCGCCATCTATCGCTACGCCGACGGCCTGCTGGCCGAAGTGGTCTGCTCCTTCACCTGCGTGGCGGCCGAGAACACGGTCGAGGTGATCGGCGAACGGGGCAGCATCGTCCAGAATTACGGCGACGTGCCGAGCTGCAACGTGCCGCGGCCGGCCGGCGCGGTCGGGCAGAAGTGGTACATGCTCGACAAGAAAGACTGGACCTCTAGCCAGATTCCCAGCCCGACCAACCACGGCATGCGCATCGCCGCCCTCTCCAAAGCCCTTTCGGACTTCTTCCACAGCCGGGCCGGCCCCATCGCCACGGTCGAGGAGGGCCGCGCCTCGCTGCGCATGGTGCTCGCCACCTACGTCTCGACCCGCGAGGGCCGGCGGGTGCGAATGGACGATCCGGCGATTGAGACGGTGTAACACAACCGCGCTTGACGCTGTGTTCCTTCGCGCTTAGAATACGGTCGAATCGCCGACCAAACGATGACACGGATAAGAGGACAGAGGGAGAGCGAAAATGACCGTTGCATCACCGACCGTAGAGCGACTCCAGGCTCTGGAACAGCTCTACGCGCAAGGATACCGAGACAGCGTGGTGGACTTGACTCTGCGGAAGCTCCTTGAGCGTCAGGTACAACAGGATGAAGCTCAGTTAGCGTACCTGCGGAGTGAGTTGCTGCGCTTCGAACAGCAATACGGAATCGCATCGAGCGACTTCTACGCACGATATCAGGCCGGCCAGGCGGGCGACGATCTGGATGCCTTCGAGTGGAACGTCACCTACAAGATGTACGCCCGGCTGACCAAAGCCGTCGAGGCGTTAAGCGGCCAACTGCGAGAGTAGATTGTGTCGGTTCAGAGCCTGATCGAACACGAATATGCTGTCCTGCTTAGCCATCCAGTCGTCCAAACCATTGAATTGATCCGTCAGACGGTAAATCGGCTGGATGGCTATCTGCGTGCCCGCTGCACCCTTCGCAACGGCGATTTCCTCGAAGTGGCGCTCCATGTAACTTCAGGAAGGGCGACAGCATTCGTGGATGACTATCGCTATCAATGGATGGATGGAAGTCGGGCGGTGTTACGCCGGCGTTGGGACAACACGCCGCATTTTCTCTCGCTGCCCGGTGCGCCCTATCATTGTCACATCGGCGAGCACACTGTTGAGCCCACTCCACTGATGGATCTGACCCGTCTCCTCGACAGCATCTCTTCGCTTATTGGCTTATGAGATATCTATCCTTGTCCAACGCCCACCTCACCCCCTCCGCCATCTGCCTGGGCTGCGGGCAGTATGGTACCGGCATTCCGGCCGAGCAGGCGTGGGCGCTGCTCGATGCGTTCGCCGAACAGGGCGGGTCATTCCTCGACACAGCCCGCGTCTACGGCGCGTGGGCCACGGCCGGCGCCGGGGCCAGCGAGCGCGTGTTGGGCGCCTGGCTGAAGGCGCGCGGGCTGCGCTCGCGCATGATCATCGGGACCAAAGGCGGCCATCCAGAACTGGCGACGATGCACCTTTCGCGCCTCTCCCCGGCCGAGATCACGGCTGACCTCTGCGCCAGCCTGACCGACCTGCAGACCGACGCCATTGACCTCTACTGGCTCCACCGCGACGACCCTGCCGTGCCCGTGGGCGAAATCCTGGGTGTGCTGAACGACCACCTGGCGGCCGGCCGCATCCGGGCGATCGGCGCGTCCAATTGGACGGCGCCGCGTCTGGCTGAGGCGGCGAGCTATGCTCGTGTCCACAAGCTGACCGGCTTCCAGGCCAGCCAGATCGGCTGGAGCCTGGCGACCGCGAACCCTGCCGCGGCGGGATTCGCTGGCATGTTGTACATGGACGAGCCGATGCTGGCCTATCACCAGCGCACCGGCCTGCCTGTCGTGGCCTACTCGTCGCAGGCCGGCGGCTTCTTCTCCGGCAAGTATGCCAGACCTGACGCCGCCAAACCGGGTGGGTCTCGGGAGGCCCATCAGGTCCCCAAACCCGTTCCCCGCCTCTACGCTGGCCAGGAGAACTTCGCCCGGCTTGATCGCGCGCGGGAGCTGGCCGCCAGACGCGGCTGCACCCCCAACCAGATCGCGCTGGGCTATCTGCTCAGCCAGCCATTCCCTGTCTTCCCCATCGCCGGCTGCCGCACGGCCGAGCAGGTGCGGGCCAGTTGCGCGGCGGCCGAGGTGCGGCTCACCGCGAAGGAGATCGCGTACCTCTGGACCGGCGTCCAATCCACCATATGCTGAGCAGCCTCCCGGTGTGATATAATGGGAGTTGAAGCGATTCTCGCGGAGATGGGGCTGCCGCGGAAAGCCGCGTGAGGCGCGGCCTGTGGCTGTTGCGCCACCGCAGGCGGGCTGCCTGCTGGCAGGAGTACGCTCAGGAGGATCAGCAGAACAACGAAGGAGAACCGCAGCAATTCCGATTAGGACATATGTCCTAATCGGAACTACTGGGAGAACCGTTGCCAGGTTGCCTCGGAAAACAGGATTGTGGTATAGTGAAGCCCGCAGCAGGTTGAAGTGTGCGAGGTTCGATACGCCTGGCGGTGGGCGGAGGAATGACCATGACCCTTGATGACATCATGCGCGACATTCAGGCGATGCGAGAAGACTTGTTGGTTTTCGAGCGCAAGTACGGCGTACCCACGGAGATTTTCTACGAAGCCTACCGGCGCGGCGAAGAACCGGACGATTCAGCCTGGGTCTTGGATTGGAGCGAGTGGGCGGCGACCCAGCAGTTGCTCCAGGAGCGGCTGGCCGCGTACAACAGCGGTGTGCGTCGGCTGTTGGTCAATACCGTGGTCACTAACCTCACAGAGTTGATCGGACGGACGGCGCGGAGCGTACCAGGCGCGCCAGGAAGCGCTCCGCATCCGCTGGGTCTGCCCTGGACTGGTTGCCGGGTGAGGGCGCCGGTCAACAGATAGGGAGCTACAGGGAAGGAGATGACACGCCATGAAAACTCTGACGTTGGGACACTCTGGGATGGAGGTCAGCGCGTTGTGCCTGGGCATCCTCCCGTTCGGCACCAGGGTGGATGAGCGGACCTCGTTCGCCATCCTGGACGCCTATTTCGAGGCCGGCGGCCGGTTCATGGATACCGCCAACAACTACTCGATGTGGCACGCGGGCGGCGTCGGCATCGAGAGCGAGACGGTGCTTGGCAAGTGGATGTGCGCGCGCGGCAACCGCAGCCAACTCGTCATCGCCACCAAGGTCGGCTTCAACCGGGCGGACATAGGGGCCAGCCTGGCAGCCAGCACGATCGCCGCCGAGCTCGACGGCAGCCTGCGTCGCCTGGGCACGGACCACGTTGACCTCTACTACGCGCACGGCGACATCCGGGAGAATCCCCTGGAGGAGACGCTGGCGGCCTTCGATCGCGCGGTCAAGGCCGGCAAGGTGCGGGCCTTGGGTTGCTCCAACTACCTGACGTGGCGCATCGAACGCGCGCGCCAGCTCAGCCGCAGCCGCGGCTGGGCAGAGTACTGCTGCATCCAGCAGCGGTTCACCTACCTCCGGCCGCAACCTGGGGCCGCGTTCGGCCGGCAGCGGAGCGGCACGGATGAGCTGCTCGACTACTGCCGCGAGAACCCCGATTTCCGCATGTTGGCCTATAGCCCGCTGCTGGGCGGCACGTATACCCGACAGGACAAATCGCTGCCCAGGCAGTACGCGGGAGCCGATTCCGAGCGCCGGCTGGCGGTGCTGGCTGAGATAGCAGATCAGGCCGGCGCGACCCCCAACCAGATCATCTATGCCTGGCTGATCGGTTCACACCCGGCGATCATCCCACTGACCGCGCCGACCTCGTTGGCGCAGCTCGCAGAGAACCTGAAAAGCCTGGAAGTGACGTTGACTCCCGAACAGATGGAGCGCCTGAACACCGCGGGGAACCCCTGAAGCTTGCGGGGGGTCCAACGCTCCGACTTCATTGCAACAGTTCCACAGGAGCACAGTCATCATGCCCGACCGACCCAACATCCTCTGGATCTGCACTGACCAGCAGCGTTACGACACGATCGGCGCGCTGGGCAATCCGCACGTGCACACGCCCAACCTCGACCGCCTGGCGGCCGAGGGGGTGGCGTTCACCCATGCCTTCTGCCAGAGCCCCATCTGCACACCCAGTCGCGCGAGCTTCCTGACCGGCATGTATCCCAGCACGGTCCACGCCTGCACCAACGGCAACGAGGTCTGGGCCGGCGCTGCGCCGCTCATCTCCAGGCTGCTGGCCGACGCGGGCTATGACACCGGGCTGGCCGGTAAGCTGCACCTGGCCGGCGCCCAGGGCCGCATCGAGCCGCGCGGGGATGACGGCTATCGCGTCTTCGAGTGGAGCCACCACCCCGAAAACAACTGGCCCGCGGGCCACGCCTACGCCGACTGGCTGCGAGGCCGCGGCTACGACCCCGACCTGGTCAAGGCTTCACCCGAAGCGTTGCCCGTCGAACTGCATCAGAGCATCTGGTGCGCCGAGCGGGCCATTGCGTTCATCGAACAGGCGGGGGACCGCCCCTGGCTGATGAGCGTCAACCCCTTCGATCCGCACGCGCCGTTCGATCCGCCGGCCGAGATCCTGGCGCATTACGATCCGGCGGCGCTCCCCGGCCCCCTCTTCCAGGAGAGCGATCTGGCGAGCCAGGCAAGGCTGAGCGATGTGGATTTCCAGAACCCGGCTCGCCGGCCAGAGGAGTTCGACGCGAAGAGGATCCAGGCCGCCTACTACGCCATGATCGAGTTGCTTGACATGGCGGTGGGGCGCATGATGCAGGTTGTGGAGCGCCTGGGGCAGCGCGAGCGGACGATCGTCATCTTCACCAGCGATCACGGCGAGATGCTGGGCGATCACGGTCTGCTGCTCAAGGGCTGCCGGTTCTACGAGGGGCTGGTGCGCGTGCCGTTGCTCATCTCGTGGCCTGGTCGCTTCCAGGCGGGCCTGGTCAGCGATGCGTTGGTGGAGCTGACCGACCTGGCGCCGACCTTGCTGCACGCGTGCGGCCTGCCGATGCCCGAACGGGTGCAGGGCCGTTCACTGCTGCCGATTCTGACCGGCCAGGCTGAACCCCACGTGCATCGCGACTTCGTGCGCTGCGAGTATTACCGCGCGCTGAACCCGGACGCGCCAGGTCGTCAAGGCCTCTTCGAGGGTACCTATGCCACCATGTTCCGCGACCAACGCTACAAGCTGGTCGTCTACCACGGCCATCCCCTCGGCGAGCTGTTCGATCTGCAGGCTGACCCCGGCGAGTTCGACAATTTGTGGAATGACCCGGCCCATGCCGCGGTCCGGTTCGACCTGCTGAAGCGCAGCTTCGATGCCCTGGCGTTCGCCGTGGACATCGGGCCGAAACAGGTGGCGTATTATTGACAGGAGTGATTCATGCCAACGCACCTCGAACGTTTTCTGGCCGTCATGGAGTATCGGCCCGTTGACCGCGTCCCCAACTGGGAGCTGGGCGCGTGGCCGCAAACGCGCGACCGCTGGGAGTCGGAGGGTCTCGACCCGACCCGCTATCATTGGGATTGGTTCTCGGGCGACGCCGAACAGGGGATGGATCCGCGCGAGTTCATTCGCTTCCGCGGCGACCCCCTTCCGCCCTTCGAGGCGGAAACGCTCGCGAAGGATGAGCGCACCGTCACCTTCCGCGACAACTGGGGCCGCATTCGCAAGGCGCTGAAAGAAGGGACCGTGCGCGGCGGCCGGATGTCTATGGACACCTACATCGGCTTCCCGGTGACCGATCTGCCCAGTTGGCGAGCCTACAAGCATCGCCTGCGCATCCAGGCTGACCGTTATGAGCCGAACTGGTGGGTCACGCGCCTGAATAGCTGGCGGACGCGCGACTATCCGCTCGTCTTCGGCCCGAACTGCACCACCCTCGGCTTCTACTGGTTCGCCCGCGACCTGATGGGCACCGAGCCGCTGTCGTACGCGCTATACGATCAGCCGGAGCTCGTCCACGACATCATGGAGCACCACGCTGACTTCCTGATCGAGGCGGCCCGGCCGGTTCTCGAGAAGACGAATGTCGAGTACGTCTGCTTCAACGAGGACCTTTCGATGAAGAATGGGCCGCTGATCAGCCCGAAGGCGTACAAGATCTTCATCTACCCACGGCTCAAGCGCGTGATCGAGTTCTACAAGTCGCACGGCTGCCGCTACGTGGCGATTGACACCGACGGCAACCCGGAAGTGCTCGTGCCGCTGTTCATGGATGCGGGTGTAGATGTCCTGTGGCCGTTGGAGCGTGCGTCGGATCAGGACCCGGTGCGGCTGCGCAAGAAGTTCGGGAAGAGCTTGCGGCTGTGGGGCGGCGTAGACAAGCGCATCCTGGCCGAAGGGCCGGAGGCGATTGACGCGCACCTGCGCGCCCTGCGGCCGCTGATCGAGGAGGGGGGGTTCATCCCGGCTGTAGATCACACCGTGCCGCCGGACGTGAGCTGGCCGAATTTCCAGCACTACATGGCGAGCAAGGAGAAGCTGCTGCGCGGGGCGCTGTGAGGTGTTACGATGTTGCCTGCTGCAGGTATGACCATGCGGCATCTTCCTCCGGGCGTAGCCAATCTTCGGCCAACACCGCTTCGCTGAGCAAAGCGGTCTCAGCCACAGGAAGCGAAGGCTCATCAATAATCACAACAAACGCGCGGCGCGCGGCCGAAATCGTAATCGGGTGGAGAACCTTAACGTTGCCCGCCGTGTCAATCAGCGCTTCAACGGCTAATACCATGCCTCACCTCATATCTGGGTCTTGCTCCGCATCTTCTCGCCGCTGCTGAGCCCTATGCCAAGGAGCGGTCTCTGCCACAGTATACACCTTGGTCTGACTGCCGTCAAAGGCGAAACGCGCGGTCGCTGGTCTTCGCATGTGATGTTCACCATGTGCCGTTCGTCGCGGTTAAGGGCTATCACGCCGCTGGGCTTCGTGCCGCAAGGCCGAAAACCGGAGCATGCCGACTTCCTCGAAAGCCAGCGCGCCGCTATGGATTGCATCCAGCAACATGCGCGAGATGGCTGACCAGCGCGATGATGCCCGGGCCAACAGATCGATCTTCATGCCAGCGCCGTCGTTCCCATCAGATACCGATCCACCTCGCGCGCGGCGCTGCGGCCTTCGCGGATCGCCCACACGACCAGGCTTTGCCCACGGCGCATGTCGCCGGCCGCGAAGACGCCCGGCACGTTGGTGGTGAACTTGTCATATGGCGCCTTCACGTTGGAACGGCCATCGCGCTCCACGCCCAGTTGGTTCAGGAGCCCCTCTTCGGGACCGAGAAACCCCATCGCCAGAAGCACGAGTTGCGCAGGCCACCGCTGCTCCGACCCCCGTATCTCGGTGAACTTCATGCCTCCCCGGTCATCGCGGCCGACCTCGACCCGGACAGTGTGCGCCTCTCGCACCCGACCCTGGCTGTCGCCCACGAATCGCTTCGTCTGCACGCAGTATTCGCGCGGGTCTTTGCCGAAGGCGACGAGCGCCTCTTCCTGGCCGTAGTCTACCTTGAGGATGCGCGGCCATTCGGGCCAGGGGTTGCTGGGCAGACGACGCAGCGGGAGCTCCGGCAGGATTTCGAATTGCGCCACGCTGTTGCAGCCGTGGCGGATCGCCGTCGCCACACAATCAGTGCCGGTGTCGCCGCCGCCGATCACGATGACATCTTTGTGTCGCGCCGAAACCCAATCGCCAATCCCGTCATCGTCCAACATGCTGCGGGTATCCGCGCTGAGAAAGTCCACCGCCAGATGAATGCCAGCCAACTCACGACCTTCGATGCGTAGATCGCGCGGCCGGGTGGCGCCGCCGCAGAGCACCACGGCGTCGAACTCAGCCAGGAGCTGGCTCGCCGCCAGATCCACCCCCACTTCCGTGTTCGGCACGAAGACCACCCCCTCGGCCGCCATCAAATCCACCCGCCGCTCGACGACGCGTTTGTCAAGCTTCATGTTGGGGATGCCATACATCAGCAGGCCGCCGATGCGATCCGCGCGCTCGAAGACCGTGACCCAGTGGCCGGCGTTGTTGAGCTGATCCGCGCACGCGAGCCCTGCCGGCCCCGAACCGACGACCGCGACCCGCTTGCCGATGCGCACAGGCGGCGGGGTCGGCAGAATCCAGCCCTCCTCGAAGCCGCGCTCGATGATCGCATACTCGATCTGTTTGATCGTCACCGGCGCCTCGCGCAACGCCAGCGTGCACGAGCCTTCGCACGGCGCAGGACAGACGCGCGCCGTGAACTCCGGGAAATTGTTGGTCTTCGACAGACGGTGCAGCGCCTCTTTCCACAAGCCGTTGTAGACCAGGTGGTTCCATTCCGGGATCAAGTTGTTGAGGGGGCAACCCGAAGCCATGCCGCTGATCAGGGCGCCGGTGTGACAGAAGGGCAGGCCGCAGCTCATACAGCGCGCAGCCTGGCTGGTCAGCCGGTCATCAGAAAGGGTCAGGTGAAACTCCAGATAGTCCAGGGCGCGCTCATCAGCAAAGCGATCCTGGGCCAACTCACGCGAGTATTCGATAAAGCCAGTTGGTTTGCCCATGCAAGGAATCCTCTCCACCACAAAGATCAGTTGCCGCTCACGCGCGCCGCATCGCTCTTGTTCGCCTCGAAGGCCGCCATCTCGGCCCGTTCACCGCTCAACCCTGCCTGCTTGACCCATGCCAGAGCTTCGAGCATCCGCTGGTAGTCCTTGGGCATCACCTTCACGAACTTCGGCGCCAACTCGGACCAGCGCGCCAGGATGGCGCGACCGAGATCGCTGGCGGTATACGCGACGTGCTGCTGAATCATCGCCTTGATCTGTTCGGTCTCGTCAACGTCTGGACGCTCCAGAGCGACCATCTCCTGGTTGCAGCGGCGGTCGAAGTCGCCGGCTTCATCCAGCACGTAGGCGATGCCGCCCGACATGCCGGCCGCGAAGTTGCGGCCCGTTGGCCCCAACACCACCACCCGGCCGCCGGTCATGTACTCACAGCCATGATCGCCAACCGCCTCGACCACAGCACGAGCGCCGCTGTTGCGCACCGCGAACCGCTCGCCAGCCATCCCTCGCACATACGCTTCGCCGCTGGTCGCGCCGTAGAGGGCGACGTTGCCGATGATAATGTTCGTCTCCGGCGCAAAGGTGATATCGGCCGGCGGATAGATGACGAGCTTGCCGCCCGATAGCCCCTTGCCGAAGTAGTCGTTGGCGTCCCCTTCCAGCGTCAGGGTGACGCCTGGCGGCAGAAACGCGCCGAAGCTCTGGCCGGCCGATCCGGTGAAGTCCAGCCAGATCGTGTCCTCGAGCAGGCCGGCCGCGCCGTAACGCCGGGTAACCTCGCAGCCCAGCGTCGTGCCGGTCGAGCGGTTGGTGTTGCGGATCGGCAGGCTGGCGCGGATGGGCTCGCCCCGGGCCAGCGCGGGCTCGCACAAGGGAATCAGCACTTGCCGATCGAGCGTATGGTCCACGCCGTGATCCTGCGGCTTTTGAAACCGGCCGCCCACCGTTTCGGGCACTTGGGGCCGGGCCAGGATGGCGGTCAGATCAACCCCCTCGGCTTTCCAATGGCCGTTCAGCTTGCGCCGCAGCAGCCGATCGGAGCGGCCTACCATCTCATCGAAGGCGCGGAAGCCGAGCTGCGCCATCAGTTCGCGCACTTCCTGCGCCACAAAACGCATGAAGTTGACGACGTAGGCCGGATCGCCGGTGAAGTTCTTGCGCAGCTCAGGGTTCTGGGTGGCCACGCCCATCGGACAGGTATCGAGATGGCACACGCGCATCATGGTGCACCCCAACGTCACCAGCGGCGCGGTGGCAAAGCCGAACTCCTCCGCGCCGAGCAGCGCAGCGATCACGACATCGCGACCTGTTCTGAGCTGGCCATCCGTCTCCAACACCACCCGGCTGCGCAGGTCGTTGACCAACAAAGTCTGGTGCGTCTCGGACAGCCCCAACTCCCACGGCAGCCCGGCGTGTTTGATGCCCGTCTGGGGCGAGGCGCCTGTGCCGCCATCGTAGCCGCTGATCAGGATCACGTCGGCATGACCCTTCGCCACGCCCGCAGCGATCGTGCCCACGCCCACCTCTGACACCAGCTTAACGCTGATGCGCGCCGCGGGGTTGGAGTTCTTCAGGTTGTAGATCAGCTCAGCCAGGTCCTCGATGGAGTAGATGTCATGATGGGGCGGGGGCGAGATCAGCCCCACGCCAGGCGTCGAATGCCGCGTGGCCGCGATCCAGGGATACACCTTGCGACCCGGCAGTTGGCCGCCTTCGCCGGGCTTGGCGCCCTGCGCGATCTTGATCTGAATCTCTCTGGCGTTCGTCAGATAGAGGCTGGTGACGCCGAAGCGACCGGACGCGACCTGTTTGATGGCGCTCGAACGCGAGTCGCCGTTCGGCAGCAGCGCGTAGCGCGCCGGGTCCTCGCCGCCCTCGCCCGAGTTGCTCTTGCCGCCCAGCCGATTCATGGCGATGGCCAGCGCCTCGTGCGCCTCCTGGCTGATGGAGCCGTAGGACATGCCGCCGGTCTTGAAGCGCCGCACGATGGATTCGATCGGCTCGACCTCGGCGAGAGGAATCGGCTGGGAGGCGAAGTCGAAGTCTAGCAAGCTGCGCAGATAGGCGGGCGCGGCAGTGTGGTCGTTGATCAGCGCGGAGTACTGCTTGAAGATCTGGTAGTCGCCGTCGCGACAGGCTCGCTGGAGCAAGTGCACCGTCATGGGGTTCAGGACATGGTGCTCGCCGTCTGAACGCCAGTGATAGTGGCCGCCGGTATCCAGCGTCTGCGGCTGGCCGCTGCGGCCGGCGAACGCGCGCTCGTGGCGCTGGAGCGCCTCGCTTGCGATGACATCTATCCCCGCACCGCCGATGCGCGAGGCCGTCCACGTGAAGTAGCGGTCAACCACCTCGGCGCTCAGCCCCAACGCCTCGAACACTTGCGCGCCGCGATAGCCGTCAATGGTGGAGATGCCCATCTTGGACATCACTTTGACCACGCCCTTAACGACCGCGGCGATGTAATTCTCGACCCCGCGCTCGTAGGATACATCCTTCAACAGACCGCGGCGGATCATGTCGTGGAGGGTCTCGAAGGCCAGGTACGGATAGATGGCGCCCGCGCCATAGCCGATCAGCAGCGCGAAATGGTGTACCTCGCGCGGCTCGCCCGACTCGACCACCAGCCCCACCTGCGTGCGCGTCCCCTGCCGGATCAGATGATGGTGCAACCCGGCCACCGCCAGCAGCGCCGGGATCGCCGCGTGCTCGGCATCTACCCCGCGGTCCGAGAGGATCAGGATGCTCGCGCCGTCCCGAATGGCCGCATCGGCCGCCGCGCACAGCGCATCCATGCCGCGAGTCAGTCCCGCGGCGCGGGACGCAGGCAGCCCTGTCGCGCCATCAGATGCCCGGAAGAGGATCGGCAGCATCACGCTGCGCAGCCCCGGCAGGTTCAGGCTCTGGATCTTAGCGAACTCGCGGCCCGTCACGATCGGCCGCTTCAGGATCACCTGCCGGCAGCTTTGCGCCCCTGGCTTCAGCAGATTGCCTTCCGCGCCGAGCGCGACCGCCTTGCTGGTGACCAACTCCTCCCGCATGGCGTCAATCGGCGGATTGGTGACCTGGGCGAACAGTTGCTTGAAGTAGGAATAGAGCACCTGCGGCTTGTCGGACAGCACGGCCGGCGGCGTATCGTTGCCCATCGAGCCGACCGGCTCCACGCCATCGCGCGCCATCGGGCCCAGGATCAGGTTGAGGTCTTCGTAGGTGTAGCCGAAGGCCAACTGGCGGCTCGCCAACGGCTCCTCGCGCCCGCCCGGCGTCGGCCGGTCGCTGGACCGGTCGGGAACATCCTTCAGCTCGATCAGGTTATCTTGCAGCCACTTCGCGTAAGGCTGAGCCGCGGCGATCTCCTGCTTCAGCTCCTCATCCGAGATCAGCCGCCCCTCCTGGGTGTCCACCAGCAACATCCGCCCCGCTCGCAAGCGCCCCTTCTCGACCACCGACGCGGGCGGGATATCCAGCACGCCCACCTCGGACGCCAGGACGAGCAGGTCATCTTTGGTGATGTAGTAGCGCGAGGGGCGCAGACCGTTGCGATCCAGGACCGCGCCGGCGTAGCGGCCGTCGGTGAAGGCGATCGAAGCCGGGCCGTCCCACGGCTCCATCAGACAGGCATGAAATTCGTAGAAGGCGCGCTTTTCTGCGCTCATGTCCGGATCGCCGCTCCACGGCTCCGGGATCATCATCATGACCGTATGGGCCAACGAGCGGCCGGCGAGCATCATGAACTCCAGCGCGTTGTCGAACATGGCCGAATCGCTGCCGTCGGCGTTGATGACCGGCAGCACGCGTTTCAGATCATCGCCGAACAGATCCGACTCGAAGGCGGCCTGGCGCGCGTACATCCAGTTCTGGTTGCCGCGGATGGTGTTGATCTCGCCGTTGTGCAGCATGTAGCGGAACGGCTGGGCGCGGGCCCAACTGGGGAAGGTGTTGGTGCTGAACCGAGAGTGCACCAGGGCGATCGCGGCCTCCATCTCTGGTCGGCTCAAGTCAGGGTAGAATTCTGGCACCTGGGTTGCGGTGAGCATACCCTTGTAGACGAGCGTGCGACACGAGAGGCTGGGGATGTAGAAGAAGTTGTCGCCGTCGGGAGCATAGCGGATGGCTTTCTCGGCCAACCGGCGGATGACGAACAGCTTGCGTTCGAACGCCATCTCGTCGGCGATCCCATCGCCGCGGCCGATGAACACCTGCCGCACGACCGGCTCGCCAGCACGCGCGGTCTTGCCGAGAGTGCGGCCGTCGGTGGGAACCGTGCGCCAGCCCAGCACCGCCTGGCCCTCATCTCGGATGATCTCTGCGAAGCGCCGCTCGCACGCGGCCTGTCGCTCGGGATCAGGCGGCAGGAAGACCATGCCGGCCCCGTAATCGCCGGCCGCGGGCAGGCTGAACCCCTCGGCCGCGCAGATTGTGCGCAGGAACGCGTGCGGCAATTGCATCAAGATGCCCGCGCCGTCCCCGGTGTTGGGTTCGGCGCCCAGCGCGCCGCGGTGCTTCATGTTGGCCAGCACCGTCAACGCCTGACGCACGATCTGGTTGGAGCGCCGGCCTTTGATGTCCACGACCAGGCCAACGCCGCACGCATCGTGCTCGTGACCGGGCGAATAGAGTGTGCCATTGAGAAGATCTGGGTTCGGTATGTACATGCGCTAGTATCCAGGTACAGAATGAATCAGCTTGGCAGTTGTCGCAGACCCGCCGCGCGGCGCAGCACAGAGACAGCGCAGGAGGCCGCCCGCGGCCGTGCGCAAGGCAACCCAACTGTGGGTGACGATCATGCGGCAATGCTGCCCTGGAACTACGCGCAAACGGAGCAACGCCGTTCAAGGGGGTGTGTCAACGAAGGCACGAATCACGCGTCAATGCGAGACGCGTGGACTGCGAGGAAGAGCACAGTCCAGCTTGTGACGCTTCTTATAGCACAGGATGGGGGTGGTGTCAAGGATGCATCAGAATATTGTACCACATTCCCCTGGAACTCGTCGCACCGACGAACGACTGATGCGGAATGTACAAAACCCGCGTCCCATGCTACCATAGCCTCGCAGTCGCTCGATCCGATCCAATACCCCACTCGGAGGAAGTCCCATGACCGACAACCTGACCGTTCTTCGACAGAGCGCCAACCTGGCGGTGATGCGGTTGCAGCACGCGCAGGATCGCCTCCAGGCCGAGCTTCAGTTCGCCGGGCTGCTTTGCGATCTGCACCCAGGCGAGGCGAAGGCCTGGCGCGCCTTGCTGGCGAAGGCCGCCAGCCGCGCCGAAGCGGCGTTTGCGACGGGTGATATCGCCCGCGCGCAGACCGCCGTCGCCCGCGCCGAGGAGCTGCTGGCGCCCATCGCCGCAGTCGCCAAGAGCTACACCATCTACTGCGTGGGTCACGGCCACATTGACATGAACTGGATGTGGTCCTGGCCCGAAACAGTCGCGGTGACGCACGACACCTTCGCGACCGTCCTCAAGCTGATGGACGAATTTCCCCAGTTCCGCTTCAGTCAGAGCCAGGCGAGCGTCTACGCAATCATCGAGGAGTTCAACCCGGAGATGCTGGCGCGCATCGCCGACCGGGTGCGCGAAGGCCGCTGGGAAGTGACGGCCAGCCATTGGGTGGAGAATGACAACAACCTGGCTGGCCCGGAATCGCTCTGCCGCCACCTGCTCTACACGCGGCAGTATATGCAGCAGCTTTTCGGGCTGACCGCCGAAGATGTGCCGATCAACTGGTCGCCCGATACCTTCGGCCATGCGATCACCATGCCGACCTATCTGGCCCGCGGCGGGGTGAAGTACCTCTATCTGCATCGGCCCGGCGCGGTCGGCCCGACGCGGCCGCCCCTCTTCTGGTGGCAAGGACCAGACGGCTCGCGCGTGCTGGTGCGCAACGACATGCTGGCCGGCTACAACGGCGTGCTGCGGCCCGATGATCTGCTGCGCCAACTGCGTGCGTTCGCCGGCCCCACCGGCCTGCGCGACCTGATGTTCGTCTACGGCGTGGGCGATCACGGCGGCGGGCCAACGCGCCGCGATATCGTGGCCGGCATCGAGATGGATGCCTGGCCGGTCTTCCCGAACATCAAATTCGCGACCACGCGCGAGTACTTCGAGCGGGTCGAGGCCACGGCCGCAGAGTTGCCGACCCTGGACCGCGAGCTGAACTTCGAGTTCACCGGTTGCTACACCTCCGAATCGCTCATCAAACGCAACAACCGCTTCGCCGAGAACCGCCTGACCGACGCCGAGCTGGCCGCCAGCCTGGGGTGGCTGGCCCAGGGCCGCGCATATCCAGCCGACCGGCTGCGCCAGGGGTGGCGCGACACCCTCTTCTGCCACTTCCACGATATCCTGCCCGGCTCCGGCGTCCACGATACCCGCACCTACGCCGACGGCCTCTATCAACAGACGATGGCGACGACCTCGATGATCGAGACGTTGGCCTACCGCGGTCTGGCGGGCCAGATTGATACGACGTTCGCGGGCAACCCGGCCGGCCCGGAGGTTCCCTCGCTGCGTCTGTCGAACGGCCTCGGCGCGGGGGGCGGCTTCCGCTCGGCCAATGGCGCGATCAGCCAATCGGAGCAGAGCAGCGGTTCGGGGGTCCGGCCGTTCGTCGTCTTCAACCCGCTGGCGTGGCCGCGCGACGAGGTGATCGAGACCACCATCTGGGACAACACACCGGCCGTCTCGCTCCTCCCGCCGCTGAGCAAGCGCGCGTTCTCGGTGCGCCTGCCCGATGGCCGCAGCTTTGCGCCACAGGTCATCGAGACAGGGCGCTTCTGGGGCCACGAGTTTGTCCGGTTGGCGTTACCGGTGCAAGCGGCGGGGTTGGGCTATACCGCGTTTGCGATCTGCGAGGAAACCGAGGCAGCCAGCGCGGGCGAGCCGGGGGTTTGGCAGCTCGGCGAGCGCCAGCCGCAGCCGCGCAGCCACGCCGAACAGTATCGGGAGGGGCTGGAGAACGCGCTGGTGCGGGTCGAACTGGACATGACGACTGGCGGCATCCGGTCGCTGGTAGATAAACGCACGGGCGTGGCGCTCATCAGCCCCGACCGGCCGGCGCCGGTGCTGGAGTACGCGGTCGAGCGGCCGCACGGGATGACCGCCTGGACGATCGAGAACACCGGGCCGGTTTCCCACGGCGAAGTTCTCTCGATCAAACGCCAAATTTCTGGCCCGTTCAAGGCTTCCATCGAGGTCAAGCTGCGGGTACACGACTCGAACGTGACGCTGACCTACGAGGTGGCCGCGGGCGACCCGCAGCTTCACCTGCGCGTCGACGCAGAATGGTTCGAGCGCGGCACACCGCAGACGGGGGTGCCGGTCTTGCGGATGGCGTTCCCGCTGGCGTTGACAGGGGCGCAGGGCCGCTACGAGATCCCGTTCGGCGCGATCGGGCGCGATCTGAACGCGGGGCAAGAGGTTCCCGCGCTGCAATGGGCGCAGGTGATGGGGTTGGCGAATGGCAGCGGGGCGCCGGCGGGATGCCTGCTGGTGAACGATTCTAAGTACGGCTATTCGCTCGACGGTAGCACGCTGCGCATGACGCTGATCCGCAGCAGCTATGACCCCGACAACCTGCCCGAAGTGCGCAGCCATGAGATCCACGCCGGCCTGCGGCCACTGGCCGCCGATCTGCCGGGCGTGGAGGCGATTCGCCTGGGCCGCAACTTCAACCACGCCCTGCGCGTCGTGGGAACCGATGTCCACGCGGGCGCGCTGCCGGCCGCCGCGGCGTTCATCGGCGCAACGCCGGACACGGCCATCTTGAGCAGCGTCAAGAAGGCCGAGGCGGAGGACGCGCTGATCCTGACCTTTTTCGACCCGACCGGCGATGCGGCTACGGTCTCGATCCACTTCGACGAGAAGCTCTTGGGACGGCCGGTCGCCGCGACCGAAGTGGATCTGATGGAGCGACCGCTGGCGCGTTCGACGGCCGCGGTGGTGGGGGATGCGGTGACCGCGAATCTGCCCTACCGCGGCATCGTCTCGATCAAGGTCGGGTGGGATCGGCACAGACCCGCCGCAGATTGATCCGCCGCTCCCAAAATCGCCCCGCGACGCGCCAGGCACATGCAAAGCGTCTGGCACGTCGCGGGGTTTGTCTCATGATATGGCAACGGACCGCACGATGAGGAGGTTTCCGCATGGTGTTCCAGCACCAACCTGACTTCACACGACTGCGCACCGCCGTCGCCTGCCAGGGCGAACCGGACTTCGTGCCCTTCGCTGACATCGGCGTGTACGCGGGACACAAAGCGCGCCTGCTGGGGCATCCGGCGCGCAGCCTGGACGATGAAGTCGAGTTCGCCTGCCAGATCGGCTACGACTTCGTGCCATTCAGCGTCGGCTTCCAGCAGACCCGCGCCCTGCTCGGCGCGATGGCCGAGGGACATCACCCCGGCGGGGCCGGCGCGACCGATGAGGTCGTCGAGCGTCACTGGGCTGCGGGCACATCCAGCGCCATCGCCAGCGACGCGGACTTCGACGCCTTCCCGTGGCCCGATCCCGATGACCTCGATTACTCCTTCCTCGATGAGGCCGACCGGCGCCTGCCCGCAGAGATGAAGATCATCTGCGCCATCGGCAAAGTGTTCAATCCGGTGTGGTGGCTCACCGGGTTCGAGATGTTCGCCGTGCTGCTGAACGAGAATCCGAGCCTGGTCGAGCGGCTGTTCGAGAAGGTCGGCGCTTTCCAGTTGCGCGTCGCCGAACGTTGCCTGGCACACCGCTCGGTCGGCGCGCTCTGGCACGCGGACGATGTGGCGTTCAACACCGGGCTGGTCGTCTCGCCGCGCGTCCTCCGGCGCTACGCCTTCCCCTGGTTCCGGCGGATGGTCGAAGCGGCGCACCAGGCGGGCGCGCTGGCGATCTTCCACAGCGACGGCAAGCTCGATGCAATCATCGAGGACATCATCGGGCTGGGCTTCGACGGGCTGAACCCCGTGGATCCGATGTGCATGGACATCGTCGCGCTGAAAGCGCGCGTCGCCGGCCGACTGGGCCTCCTCGGCAACATTGACCTGCGCTACACGCTGACCCTCGGCACGCCGCAAGAGGTCGAGGCCGAAGTCAAGGAGCGCATCGCGGTGTTGGCGCCGGGCGGCGGCTACTGCCTTTCGTCGGCCAATTCGATCCCGGACTACGTGCCGTTCGAGAACTATCTGGCGCTGCGCGATGCGTGGGTGAAGCATCGGCGGTAATAGGCCCGCAGGCCCCGCAGCGGATTTGACAATCTCGTCAAGCTGTGATAGTTTATAGACCGATCTAAATACCGATCCATAGACCGATACACGAGTGAGCTATGCTCTCGGCACGCACTTCGCCACGCAAACCCAAGCCCCCCAAGCGGGTCACGCTGCTCGATGTGGCCGACCACGCCGGGGTCTCGCGCGCCACCGCCTCGCTGGTCGTGCGCGACAGCCCACTGGTGACCGACGAGACCCGGGAGCGCGTGCTGGCTTCGATGGATGCCCTGGGCTATGTCTACAACCGGGCTGCGGCCAGCCTGCGCAGCCGGCGCTCCCACGCCATCGGCCTGGTGGTCACCGACATCACCAACCCCTTCTTTGCCCAGATGACCATCGGCAGCGAGACCGCGCTCGAAGAGGCTGATTACGCCGTGCTGCTGGGCAACACCTCGGAACGGCTCAACAAACAGGACCGCCTCCTGGAAGCCATGCACGGCTACGCGGTGGATGGCGTGCTGTTGGCTCCGGCGATGGACACCACGATTGAGACCGTCGCACGCTTGCGCCGTTGGCGACTGCCCTTTGTCATGGTGGTGCGCTACCTGTTCGATGTGGACGCCGACTACGTGGGCGCGGACAACCTGGCGGGTGCAGAGATGGCGGCCGAGCATCTCGTCGCGGCCGGACACCGGCGCATCGCCTTCGTGGGCGGCCCGGCCAACTCCTCGGCCCGGCGCGATCGCTTGCAGGGGCTGCGCAACGTCCTGGCCCGACATGGGATCCCAGCCGATGAGTCGCTCTTCGTGACCAGCCGGGTCACGCGCGAAGGTGGCCGCCAGGCGATCCTGGATCTGCTCGCACTCCAGGATCCCCCTACAGCCGCCCTCTGCTACAACGACGTCGTCGCATTCGGCGTCATGCTCGGCCTGCAAGCGGCCGGCCGCCGGCCCGGCCGCGATTTCGACGTGGTCGGCTTCGATGACATCGAGGAGGCGGCGTTGTGGCAGCCGGCGCTGACCACGGTGGCTATCTCGCCTTCCCAAATCGGTGTCGAGGCGGCGCGTTTGCTGTTGGAACGGATCGAAAACCCCGACGCTGCCCCGCGCCGCGTGATCTTGCCGCCGAAGCTGATCGTTCGTGAGTCGTGTGCGGCTTGCGCAGCCGCCAGGGACGTCGTGCCATTCACTGCCGAGTAACAAGAGCGCTGAGCGATTCGGCGTTCAGTAGCACGAATGGCTTAGATCGCTCTCCGCTTCGAGAGTGACGGCACGACGGTTAGGGCTGCATCCGAGGGCAGCAAAGGAGGGCTGGCAGAGGATTGATGAACCTATCGGCATCGCGTTTCCGGACATCGGATCATTCTGGCCTGTCTCAACACTCACCTGAGCACCCATCTCAAGGAGGAAACCCAAAATGGACTCTCGGAAGTTAACTCGTCGTGATCTGCTAAAGCTGGGCGGCGCGTTGACGGCCGGCGCGGTGCTGGCCGCCTGCGCTCAGCCGGCTCCGGCACCTCAACCCACGCAGGCGCCGGCGGCCAAGGCCGAGCCGACCAAGGCGCCTGCTGCACCTGCGCCGGCTGCCAAGCAGAAGGTCGAGCTGTGGACCGGTTTCGGCCAGGGCCGCATGGCGGATGCCATGAATGGCGCGGTCAAGCGCTTTAACGACAAGAGCGACAAGTTCGTCGTCGAGCACATTGTCGTCCCCTGGGGCGAGATCATGAACAAGGTGATCCAGTCTACTGCGGCCAAGAACCCGCCCGACGTGTATCGCGGCTGGGCCTGGATCGTCGGCGATCATGCGCCGATCGGGGGGCTGACCGATCTGACCCCCTTCGCCAACGCCGATGCGAGCTTCAAGCCCGACGACTACTGGCCTGCCACGTTGGAGCAGATGAAGTACCAGGGCAAGATCTATGCCATCAGCATCTCCACCATGATCTGGTTCCTCTACTACAACAAAGACCGGATGAAGGAGAAGGGCGTAGACACGGAAAAGACGCCGACCGACCTGGAAGGCTGGGAGGAGGTTGGGCACAAGCTGTACGAGCTGGACGGCAAGAAGGTGAACAAAGTCGGCTTTGTCCCATGGATCCCGTGGTATAACCTCTTTGGTTGGGGTGCGACACGAGGCGCAGAGGTGTGGGATCCCAACACCCAGAAGTGCATCGCAAACGACGCGAAGAACAAGCCCATCTTCGTGGCTCTGTTCAACTGGCACAAGGGCTATGCCACGAAGTATGGCTACGAAGAGCTCCAGGCGTTCATCACCACCTACAGCGGCAACACCTTCGGCCGCAACACCCCGGAGGGCGCCTGGTACACCGGCAAGCTGGGCATCTGGGCGCTGGAGACCTGGCTGTACAACGACTTCAAGGAATACGGCCCCAAGGTCAGCTTCGGCGTCACCAAGATGCCTTCCCCCAAGGGGGTCAAGGGCAAGCCCGGCGGGCTGACGGCCAACATGTACCTGGTGCCTGCGAACTCCAAGAACCCGGCCGGCGGTTATGCGTTCGGCCATTTCATGGGCAGCGATCCATGGGTGGCCGTCAACAAGTGCGTGCCGGATGCGGTGCTGCCCTCGCGGCGGAGCACGGCGACCCAGCCGGAAGTTCTCTCCGGCCTGCCCTGGGCGAAGATGGTCATTGACGAGATCGTCCCCTACGTCATGCCGCTTCCTTCGATGCCTGCGGTCAGCGGGTACCAGGGTCGTCTCAACACCGCGGTCACCAACGTGCTGACCCAGAATGCCGATCCGGCCAAGGAGCTCGACCAGGCCGTTGAGCTGGCGCAGAAAGACGTGGACAAGCTGCTGAAGAAGTCATAGCAGCAGCACATCTCTGCCCCAGGGTCGCCTTTGCGGCCCTGGGGCTTTCCGTTCCGCTTTTGGCCCAAGTCCACCCGTGGAGCCCAGACATGCGACTTTTCGAGTTCAAGAAGCAGCGGACGCGCAACTTGTTCTGGGGCTTGTTCTTCGTATCGCCCTGGATCTTCCATCTCTTCGCCTTCCTGGTCTATCCGATCTTCGCCTCGCTCTACTTCAGTTTCACCGACTTTAACATGCTCCTCTACAAAGGCGATTGGATCGGCCTGGGCAACTACCGGGAGCTGTTCGAAGGCGACCCGATGTTCTTCATCAGCATGCGCAATACCCTCTGGTACTCCTTCCTGGCGCTCTCCATTGGCGTCACGGTGGATATCATCGCGGCACTCCTGCTGAACATGAAGGTGTGGGGGCTGGCGGCCTACCGGACCATCCTGTTCCTGCCAGCCATGGTGCCTGGCGTCGCAGCGGCCATGACCTGGGTGTGGATCCTCAACCCCAAGCATGGGCTGCTGAACGCGATGCTGGCCTCGATCGGCATTGACGGGCCCTACTGGCTGGCGTCTCCCAGGACGGCCATGATCTCCATCGTCATGGTCACTACGTGGGCCAGCGGCCAGATGATCTTAATCTATCTGGCCGGCTTGCAGGACATCCCGACCCATCTCTACGAGGCGGCGGAGATAGACGGCGCCAACGCCTGGCACCGGATGCGCTACGTCACCCTGCCGCTGCTCACACCGCAGGTTCTCTTCAACCTGGTGATGGGTTCGATCGGTACCCTGCAGGAGTTTGCTCGCCCCTACGTCATGACCGGCGGCGGCCCCGCCAACTCCACGTACACTTACGGCATGTATATCTTCCACCGCGCCTTCCAGGCCATGCGCATGGGCCTCGCGTCCTCTGCGGCCTGGATGCTGTTCGTGGTCGTGCTCATCCTGACGATCATCATCCTCCGGTCGTCGCGGCGTTGGGTGGTCTACGAGCGGTAGAGCGGCTGTCCGGTCCCTTTCTGCGGGCGAAATTCATTGGCCAGGGAGAGTTTCTCAATGACAGATACCATGATTTCCAGGGGCCCGGTGCGCTCCAGGCGCAGCCGCATCTTGAGTCAGGTCGGTGCCCACGCCGTGCTCGTCTTGATGAGCATCATTTTCATGCTGCCGTTTCTCTGGATGATTTCCAGTTCGCTCAAGCCCAACGCCGAGATCTTCCGCCAGCCGCCGACCCTCTTCCCGGAGGAGTGGCGTCCATACAACTACGTCGAGGCGATCAAGTCCATCAACTTCTTCGGCTATCTGATCAACACGATCCGCTACTCGTTCTTCGCCACGCTGGGCGCGGTGCTCTCCAACTCCTTCATCTCCTACGGCTTCGCCCGCGTGCGTTGGCCGGGCCGCGAGATCCTCTTCTACATCACGATTGCGACCATGATGTTGCCAGGCATCGTGACCGCGATCCCGATGTTCGTGTTTTTCAATCGTATCGGCTGGGTGCCCTCGATCAAGCCGTTGGTCGTGCCGGCCTACTTCGGCGGTGCCTTCTACATCTTCATGTTGCGTCAGTTCATGCTGACACTGCCCCAGGAGCTCGATGACGCGGCCCGCATTGATGGTTGCTCGGAGCTCGGCATCTTCAGTCGCATCGTGGTGCCGTTGATCAAGCCGCCCATCATCGCCATTACGCTGTTCACCCTCTTGGGCACCTGGAACGACTTCGTCGGCCCGCTGATCTACCTGCGCGATCCCAGGCACTACACCCTGTCGGTGGGACTGCAGCTCTACTTCACGCAGCACGGCGCCGAGTGGTCGTATCTGATGGCCGCCGGCACGCTCTTCACGCTGCCAATGATCATCCTCTTCTTCTTTGCCCAACGCATTTTCATCGAGGGCATTACACTGACAGGCATCAAGGGGTGACACCATGTTACACGGCTACCACGGCAAAATCCTGCACGTTGACCTGACCGCCGGCGCCCTGACCGTCGAGGAGCCCGGCGAGGCGATCTATCGCAAGTACCTGGGCGGCACGGGGTTGGGGGCGTACTACCTGTTCAAGCACACGCCGCCCCACGCCGATCCCCTGGGGCCGGAGAATACCCTCAGCCTGATCACCGGGCCGGTCGCGGGTGCGGCCATCCCAGGCCAATCGCGGGTCGGCGCGATCGCCGTGTCGCCGCTGACCGGGGTGGTCGGCGAGGCGTCGGGCGGCGGCTTCTGGGCCGCCGAGCTGAAGAACACCGGCTTCGACGGAATCGTCATTCGCGGCCAGGCGGCACGGCCCGTCTACCTGTGGGTACACGACGGCCAGGCCGAGCTGCGGGACGCCGCGTCCTTGTGGGGCAAGTTCGCCGCCGAGGTCGAGGACGCCATCCGCGGCGAGTTGAGCGACCCGCGCATTCACGTCCTCCAGTGCGGCCCCGCGGCCGAGGCGGGAGTGCGTTTCGGCGCGCTGATCAACAATGCCAACCGCGCCAACGGCCGTAGCGGCATGGGCACGGTGATGGCATCCAAGCGGCTCAAGGCGATCGCGGTGCGCGGCAGCCTGCGGCCTCACTTCGCCGATCCCAAGGCGCTCAGCGCGCTGGCCAGGTGGGGCGCGCAACACCTGGCAGAGTCGAGCGTGAGCGGCATGCACGACTTCGGGACGGCCAATGTGCTGCTGCCCCAGAACCTGGTCGGCGGGCTGCCTACGCGCAACTGGTCGAGCGGCGTCTTTGAGGGCGCCGGGCTGATCAGCGGCCCGTACATGGCCGAGACAATCCGGCCCGCGACCGACACCTGCTTCGCCTGTGTGGTGGCTTGCAAGCCGGTGACGGAGGTGACCGAAGGCCCGTTCTCTGTGGAGCGGCGCTACGGCGGCCCGGAGTACGAGACATTGGCCACGCTCGGCTCTTACTGCGGCGTGTCGGACGTGAAGGCGGTCGCCCGCGCCAACCAACTGTGCAACATGTACGGGATGGATACCATCTCCTGCGGCGCGACGGTCGCCTGGGCCATGGACTGCTACGAACACGGGTTGATCACCCGCGAACAAACGGGCGGGATTGACCTGCGCTTCGGCAATGCCGAGGCCATGGTGCGGATCGTCGAGTTGATCGGGGTGCGGGAAGGTTTCGGAGCAGTGTTGGGTGAAGGCTCGGCCCGCGCGGCCCAGGCGCTGGGAGTGGGCCAGGAGTTGGTGGCGGCGATCAAGGGCCGCGAGCTGCCGGCGCACATGCCGCAGGTTAAGCGCAGCCTGGCCCTGATGTACGCCGTCAACCCCGGCGGCGCCGACCACACCGTCTCGGAGCACGACCCCGACTACGCGGGCTTCCCCGAACGCATGGCGGAGCTTGACCTGCTCGATCCGCAGCCGGCGAACGCCCTGAATGCGGAGAAGGTGCGCTACGCCCTCTACACACAACGGCTGGTCAGCGCGGTAGACAGCGCCTCGCTCTGCTGGTTCGTCTTCGGTGGCGCGTGGCAATTGTACGGCCCCAGCCAGTTCGTCGAGGCCATAGCCGCGGCCACCGGGTGGAACGTCAGCCTGTGGGAACTGATGAAGGTCGGCGAGCGGCGGATTAACCTGATGCGCGCCTTCAACGCCCGCGACGGCGTCGGCGCGGAAGCGGACGTCCTGCCGGCCAAGCTACTGAAACCTCTGGTCGGCGGGCCGTCGGACGGCGTGGCCGTCCCCCTGGAGGAGTTCGAGGCGGCCAGAGCGACGTACTATCGCATGGCCGGCTGGGACGAACGTGGCCATCCGACGCGGGCGAAGCTGGAAGAGCTGGCGCTCGGCTGGGTGGCGGACGAACTGGGGGGCTGATGAACTTTGGTTTAGACGCACACCCAACGGAGACACGCTTATGAACCAGGGCATCATCGTCTTTTCCCACAATGGCTCCTACAAAGCTATCACCCGCATCACGCACGAAACCATCTTCGCTTCCGCTCAGGCCGGCGAGGTGATCCAGGCCGCGGTGGACGCGATGGACGAGGCGGGCGGCCAGGTGTTCATCGAGCAGGGTCGCTACCCATTGGCCCAGCCGATCCGCCTGCGCGGCCGCGTGCGGCTGAGCGGCGCCGGCCGCGGGACGCGGCTGGAGGTCATTGGCGAGACAGGCGCCGTGCTGCAGGGGCTCGACAGCGCCGAGGTTGCTGATCTGGCGATCGTGGCGGCGAAGGGGAGCGAGGCGCAGGCCGGGCTGATCCTGGACGGCTGCGGCGACTGCCAGGCGACGAACGTCTTCGCGGGCGGCTTCGCCGGGCATGGCATCTGGCTGCGCAACCACTCCTTCCTCTGTACCGTCCGTGGGTGCAGCGCGGCGGGCAACGACCAGTCCAACATCTTCCTGGACACCCTGGCCGAGAAGGGCCGCTCCGGCGAGTTCATCCCCAACCTGGTGACGGACTGCATGATCTACGGCGGCGGGAAAGGGATCGAGACCCGCCGCACCATCGTGGCGAACATCGTCGGCTGCTGCGTCTTCCAGACGGCCGACACCGGCTTCCACGTCCACTCCCAGAGCAACAGCGTGGTCATTACCGGCTGTCGCACCTTCCAGGTGGGCAAACATGCCGTGTTGTTGGAGGACACTGACGAGTTCAACCTGTCGTCCAACATCTTCTGCTGGCACGTCGCCGATGGGGTGGTGATCCGCAACGCCAACTGGGGGACGATCACGGGCAACGAGATCATTGATACGGGCAGCTACAACTCGAACGTGCCCGACAGGACGGCCGGCTGGGATACCCTGCCGAAGGATCTGCCCCGATACAGCGGTCTCAAGCTGCTCAAAGCTCAGGGCTTCAGCGTCACCGGCAACACGATCTTCAACTGGCCCGTCTGCCCGCCGATGGAATACGGCATCTACGAGGATGCGGCGAGCTTCAAGAACAACTTCACCGGCAACAACGTCAACCTCTACGACAAGGAGGCTGTGCTCTCGCTGGGCCGCGAAAGCACAACCTGCAACAACATCGGCTACGCCGACCGCCCGCACCGGCGCTTCAGCGAGGAGGGCCGGGGGATGGCGACATTCTATCAGACCTTCCAGACCGCGTTGACGGACAAATTCGTGGCGGACCAGGTGGGGTGAAGGCTCTGGAACACGAAGGCGCGAAGAGGCCGCACTGCGGTGCGGGCGAAGAACGCGAAGCGCGAAGTCCCGCCTCGCATTCTCGGAGCGTAGGGCAGCCTTCGCGATCTTCGTGCTTCGCGAGCTTCGCGGGCCTTTGTGTTTTCGTGTTCCGAACACCCATACCTCACACACTACCAATCGAGACATGACCAACTTACACCAATCCATCATCGTCTATCTTGACAGCGCGACCTGCCGGGCCATCGGCGCGGTGGATCGTGCCGAGATCGCTGCGGGCGACTCCGCGGCGGTCGTCATCCAGTCAGGCCTGGACATCCTGGGCCGGGCCGGCGGCGGCAAGCTGAGCCTCGAACCGGGTATCTTCGCTTTGGATGCACCCCTGCGCGTCCCCAGTCAGGTGAAACTGGAGGGAGCGGGCAATAGCTCGGTGCTGCGCGTGACAGCGGCCAACGCGGAAGGGATCGGCATCGTCTGCGCGGGTGTCCACAACGCCATCATCTCCGATCTGACGGTAGAAGCCGCCGAGGATGAACCGATTGCGGGTGTCGGCCTGGCGCTTGACAAGGCGATTGACTGCCTGGTGGATCGCGTGACCGCGCGCGACTTCGCCCGCTACGGCTTTGCGCTGCGCAACCAGTCGTCGCTGTGCAAGATCCACTGCTGCACCGGCGCGAACAACGGTGAAGCGAACTTCATCCTCGATCACCTGGACGCGTGGCACAACGCGCCCGACGTGCCCGGCGACTTTGCCCCCAACTACGTGAGTAACTGCCAGGCCTACGCGGGCGGCGATGGCTTCCTGGTGCGGCGTTCGGTGTGTCAGAACATCGTCGGCTGCCTGGTCTATAACGCCGGCGGACACGGCTTTCACGTGTGCGAACAATCTGCCAGCACCCTCATCTCGGGCTGCCGCAGTTTCCAGGGGAAGGGAAACGGTGTCCTGGTCGAGGATTCGCCGGAAATCAACATCTCCAGCTCGGTCTTCTGCTGGCATAATGGCCACGGGATCGAGCTGCGGAACGTCACTTGGGGCACGGTCAGCGCCAACGAGATCATGGATCCCGGCGTGGACAAGGAGGATAACCGGCGCCACAACCTCTATCTCCATGCCGATGTCAAGGGCGTCCAGGTGACGGGCAACGCGCTTTTCACCTGGGCCGACCAGTGGCCGCCGCAGGTGGCGCTGCTGGAGGATGAGGACTGCCGTGACAACTGCATTGCCGGCAACACGATCAATTACTTTACGGAGGCGGGGCTGGTCTCAAAGGGCAAGGACACGATCGTGGCGAACAATCAGGTACAGAAGGTCGGCTATCCCAACCCGAACATGCAGCCATTCGCCCAACCCACGGCAAGCTACGGCAGAGGCCAGCCGCCATTCGAGACCAGCCGCATGGAAGCCTACGTTCGCCGCCTGCGCCAGCATACGCTATGACCGCTAACCCGATTCTTCCTGGCTTCAATCCTGATCCCTCCATCTGCCGCGCGGGGGACGATTTCTACATCGCGACCTCCAGCTTCCAGTGGTGGCCCGGCGTGCCGATCTATCACAGCCGCGATCTGCGCCATTGGGAGCTGGTCAGCTACGCGCTGACCGACCCGGCCCACCTCGACCTGCGCCGCATCGGGGACTCGGCGGGGATCTGGGCGCCGTGCCTGTCGTATGCCGACGGGCTGTTCTGGCTGATCTTCACGGTGGCGTCGGGCGGCCGGCAGCACACCTACGAATGCCCGAACTACCTGACCACTGCGGCCGACGTGCGCGGGCCGTGGAGCGCGCCGGTCTACCTGAACACGACCGGCAACGATCCCTCGCTCTTCCACGATGACGACGGGCGGAAATGGCTGGTCAACACCGAGTTCGTGTGGGCTCCGGGCTATCGCGCACACAACGGCACGCTGCTGCAAGAGTATTCTGTTGCCGAGCGAAGGCTGGTCGGGCCATGCCGCAACATCTTCGGCGGCACTGCGCTCGGTACGCCGGAAGGCTCGAAGCTGCACAAACACGGCGGCTGGTACTATCTGATCACCGCCGAGGGCGGCACCGAATATGGGCACGCCATGACCGTCTCCCGTTCGCGCGATATCTGGGGGCCGTACGAGGTGCATCCCCAGAACCCGATCCTGACCGCCAAGGACGACCCGGCCAACCCGATCCAGCGCGCCGGGCACGGTGACATCGTACCGGTCGCCGGGAATCGCGTGGCCGTGGTCTACTTGGCGAGCCGGCCGGTCGAGCAGCGGAGCCTGCTCGGCCGCGAGACGTTCCTGGCCGGCGGACGCTGGGACGACGACGGCTGGTTGCGGCTGGATGCACGGACACCCCAACGCGAGCTGCCGGACTTCGGCCTTCCGGCGGCTCCCGTCCCCGAGCTTCTCCCGCGGGATGATTTCGACGGCGCCGGGCTGGGATTACGTTGGACGAGCCTGCGCCAGCCCATCGGCGAGTTGGCCGACCTGACCACGCGGCCCGGCTGGCTGACGCTGCAGGGCACGCCCAGCCCGCCCGACAGCTTCATCCGGCCCAGCCTGGTGGCGCAGCGCATCCGCCATCACGCCTTCTCGTCCGAGACGCTGCTCGACTTCGCTCCGACCGAGATGCAGCAGTGGGCGGGGCTGATCTGCTATTACGACACGCGGCATTGGTATCTGCTGCACCGCCAGTTCGATCAACGACTCGGCCCGTGCATCGCGCTCTACTGCCGCCGCGGGCCGGCGCCCCGGTACGAAAACCTGGCGCAGATTCCGATCGCCGACGTCCCGGGGGTGCGGCTGGGCGTGGATTGCGACGGCCGGCTCCTGCGTTTTCGCTGGGCTGCGAGCGAGGATGGCGCATGGCAACCTGTCGGCGAGCCGCAGGATGCGCTGGTGCTCAGCGACGAGTTCGTCGAGAAGCACGATCCGATCCCGAGCTTCGGGTTCACCGGCGCGCACGTCGGCCTGTACAGCTACGACATCACCGAGCGGGCAATCCCGCCAGCGTTCGATTGGTTTGAGGTTCACGGACATGCCAGCGTCGGCGATGGATGGAGTTGAATAGAGACGGCAAGTCAGGCGATGATGTGTGCTACCGCATGCGGAATCGAGGCTTCAGCCGGTTGGGTGGTCCGAGCGAGTGACCGGCCAAAGCCTCGAAACCAGGTTGTGATCCTGTTGGCGATGGAAAGGATCCCCAGATGAGTGATTGGCAACCTACCCCCGAACAAGCACAGCAATACGCGACCGAGGGCTATTTCATCCTGCGCAACGTGCTTCCGCACGACGCGGCCGTCGAGATTCGCGGCGTCATCAAGAACATCCTCCTGGCGCCCGAGCCGGACGTGCGCGCCGATGTGGATCCCATGGATCCGATGGGCGACAGCCCCCAAGCGCGCGCGGCTCGCTTTCGCAAACTGAGCAACTTCGCCCCGAAAAACCCGCTCATCTGGTATAATGTCTACGCGGGCGAGCGCCTAGCGGCGATTGCGCGCTATTTTCTGGGCGACGATCTCCTGCTGAAGTTCAATAGTTGCTTCGTCAAGCCGGCGCGCACCGGCAGCGCGACTCCCTGGCACCAGGACAACGGCCTCTGGCGCGATGGGGAGACCGAGCCGTTCAACTTCTGGATGGCGCTCGACCCGGCGACAAGGGCCAATGGCTGCCTTCAGTTCATCCCCGGCAGCCAGCAGACCGAGATCGTCCCGCATGTACTTTACCTGGACAGCATCCACGGGGAACTGCCGCGAGAACGGGTGCGGGCGATGGTGGGGCAACACGGTCTACACCACATCGAACTGGCGCCGGGGGATGCCGTTTTCTGGCACAGCTCGCTCTGGCACTACAGCCCGCCCAACACCAGCGACCAGGGCCGCATCGGCATCGCCGGTGTCTACACCACGCCGGCGATTGTCGAACGCGGCAAGCCGTATTGGCCCAACCTGCTCTGGACGATGCGGGCAGGCCAACGCTGTTCGCAGTTCCCGCCGGACGCGTATCCGATGAACCGGACGCTGGAGAAACCGCCCGCGTACCTCAAAGCGGACTAAGACTTTTTTCGGAGCACTTCATGCCAGCAGGCAAAGTCATTTCTTCTGAGGCGGCCGCGCGCCTGATCGCCGACGCCGCGTTCGTCGCGATCCAGGGTTCGGGCGGCGGCGTGGGCGAGCCAACCGCCCTCCTGCGCGCCCTCCGTGCGCGCTTCCTGGCCGATGGCGCGCCACGCGACTTGACCTTATGTCACGCTACCGGTCTGGGCGACAAAAAGGAGATCGGCACCGACCTCCTCGCCCTGCCCGGCCTGGTCAAGCGCGACATCGCCGGCCATCTGGGCATGGCGCCGGCCATGGCCAGGATGATCTCGGCCAATCAGATCGAGAGCTACAACTTCCCCCAGGGCGTCCTCTCGCAGATGTACGGCGCGATCGCGGCGCGCAAGCCGGGCGTCTTCTCCAAGATCGGGCTGCGCACCTACATTGACCCGCGGCTGGAGGGCGGCAAGATGAACGCCATCACCACCGCCGACTTGGTCAAGGTGGTGCAGCTTGAGGGCGAGGAATGGCTCTTCTGGCCGCGCTTCACCGTGGACGTCTCGCTGGTGCGCGGCACCACGGCCGACACCAAAGGCAACATCACCTGCGAGCAGGAGCCGACCATCCTGGAAGGGATCGCCATCGCCCAGGCCGCCAAAGCGTGCGGCGGGATCGTCATCGCCCAGGTCAAATACCTGGCACAGGCCGGCACGCTCGACCCGCGACAGGTTCGTATCCCCAGCACCTGCGTGGACTACGTCGTCGTAGATCCCGACCAGAAGCAGACCTGCCTGACCGACTACGAGCCGGCGTTCTGCGGCGCAGTGCGTATGCCGCTGGATGCGCTGGAGCCGCTGCCGCTCGACGTCCGCAAGGTAGTGGCGCGGCGTGCGGCGCGCGAGCTGTTCCCCGGCGCGATCGTCAACCTGGGCTTCGGCATGCCCGATGGCGTAGCGGCTGTGGCCGCCGAAGAGGGGCTGCTGGATCAGATCACGCTGACGGTCGAGCAGGGGATCGTCGGCGGCCGGCCCGCGCCGGGGGTGATCTTCGGCGTGGCCTATAACCCCGAGGCGATCATCCCCGAGGACGCGCAGTTTGCCTTCTATGACGGCGGCGGCCTCGACCTGGCGTTCCTGGGCATGGCGCAGCTCGACCGTGAAGGCAACGTCAACGCCTCCAAGGTCGGCGGGATGCTGGCGGGCTGCGGCGGCTTCATCAACATCACGCAGAACGCCAAGAAGGTCGTCTTCTGCGGCACGATGACGGCCAAAGGGGTCGAGTACACGGTCGGCGGCGGCCGGCTGACCATCGCCAGCGAGGGCAGCATCAAGAAGCTGGTCGAGCGGGTGGATCAGATCACCTTCAGCGGCGCATATGCGCGCCGCAACGGCCAGAAGGTGCTCTACGTCACCGAGCGCGCCGTCTTCGAGCTGGGCAAGGACGGGGTCGTGCTGCGCGAGATCGCGCCGGGGGTGGATCTGGCGCGCGATGTGCTGGCGCAGATGGCGTTCCGACCGATCGTGGCGGATGATCTGGCGGTGATGGACGAGCGGATATTTGGGTAGAAGGCGGCGGGTTTGGAACGCGAAGCCACGAAGACGACGAAGAACACGAAGCGCGAAGACGTCTGCGCGGCACATCAGGCTTCGCATACTTCGCGCTTCGTGGCTTCGCCATCCTTCGCGACTTCGTGATCCAGACGCCCTTACATCCCTGATTCGAGGCCTCATGCAAACACACATCCTCCTGGACATCACCGGCGACCTCGCCACCCTGACCCTGACCCCCGACGAGCCGGGCAAGCCGCCGACGCTGGACTACGCGGCGCTCGACGAGTTGGAAGCGCACATTGCGGCGATCCGCGCGGCCGAAGGGCTACGCGCCGTGATCCTGCGCAGCGCATCGGAAAAGCACTTCTGCGTCGGCGCGAACATCAACGCGCTCAAGACGCTGGACGCCGAAAGCATCGTGCCGTGGGTGGAACGCGGCCACGCGGTCTTCAACGAGTTGGCTGCTCTGCCCCTCCCAGTGATCGCCCGCGTCGAGGGATTCTGTCTGGGCGGCGGGCTGGAGCTGGCGATGGCGTGCGACCTGATCGTGGCATCGAAGATGGCCCGCTTCGGCCAGCCAGAGGCCGTGCTCGGCGTGATCGCGGGCTGGGGCGGCACCTGGCGGCTCCCGCGGCGCGTGGGCATCAGCCGGGCCAAAGAAATGTTCTTCACCGGCAAAGTCATCCCGGCGGACGAGGCGATGCGGATCGGCCTGGCGAACTTCGCGGGCGCGCCGGCCGAGGTGGACGCCTCCCTGGCCGCCTTTCTGGAGGGTCTGCGCCGGTGCAGCCCGCTGGCGGTCGGGCAGATGAAGGCGATCGTGGATCGCGGCGGCGAACTGACGCTCGATGAAGCCTGCCGCGCAGAAGCGGACGCGTCAGCCACGTGCCTGGCATCAGCCGACACGCGGGCGCGCGTGGCCGAATATCTGGAAAGTCGAAGGCGGAAGTAGAGGATGTTGGTCTCGAGGCTTCAGCCGGTTGCGCTGTGCAGCGCCAGACCGCCTGAAGGCTCGAATCCGAGATATCAGTATCTTCAGCCCCTGCGGGGGCTTCTCAGTTTCAGGCAGGGATCTCGATCCCTGAAACAAGGAGCTACGATGAGCAAAAAA
>Ga0194113_10000451_pt1 | contig 53369 bp, 56 predicted proteins | sample TA2MahC200mmetaG_FD_146193 | JGI IMG/M metagenome (GOLD analysis project Ga0194113, IMG submission 146193) | Freshwater microbial communities from Lake Tanganyika, Tanzania - TA2015017 Mahale Deep Cast 200m | ecosystem: Environmental > Aquatic > Freshwater > Lake | place: Tanzania: Lake...
CTATGCGGGCGTGCGGCCGGCGCGGGTGCGCTCGCTCGTGAACCTCGAGGGGATTGGCCTGCTGCGGACGCATCCGGACCAGGCGCCGGCGCGGCTCGCCCAGTGGCTCGACGGATTGCGCGGGCCGATGGCTGCTGGCGAGTACACGAGTATCGCCGAACTCGCCGCACGCATCGCGAAGCGCAACCCGCGGCTGCCGACGGCGCAGACCGAGTTCGTCGCCGCGTGCTGGAGCGAGACGGTCGCGGGTGGCGGCGTGCGCCTGCTGGCCGATCCGGCGCACCGGCGCACGAATCCGTATCTGTATCGCCGCGAGGAGATGGAAGCCTGCTGGCGCGCCATCACGGCGCGCGTGTTGCTGGTCGTCGGCGCCGACTCGGAGCTGTTGCCGCGGCTGGGACCGGAAGGCGGGGTGGAATCCTTCAAGGCGATCGTCCCCGGCCTCGCCGTGGAGCAGGTGGCCGGCGCCGGCCATATGCTTCATCATGAAGCGCCGCGCGCCATTGCGCGGCTCATCGAGGCGTTTGTCGGGACTACCTTGCCATGAGATGGCGACTGCGCGGCCTCCTGCGCCGCACGATTACCTATCCCTGGGCGCGGCGCATCGTGGTCGCCGTGATCGGCGGCAGCATCGTGCTGCTCGGCGTCGCCATGGTGGTGCTGCCGGGACCCGCCATCGTCGTCATCCCGCTCGGCCTCGGTGTGCTCGGCCTCGAATTCGCCTGGGCGCGCCACTGGCTGCGCAGGCTCCGCGCCACTGCCAGCGACGTCGTCAACCGCGTCCGCGGCAAGCCCAAGGACCCGCCGCCCTTGACGTGATTCCGTTCAGGACTTGAAGCTGGCTTCGACCGAGGCGAGTGTTCTTGCGAGAGGCCCGGCGGATTTCGACTGCAAGTCGGCAATCTCGGCGACCGTCGCCGCCTTGAACGCGCCCTCGCGCACCGACGGCAGGTTGATCCGCACGTTCAGGATCGCCGCCTCGAGCCCCGCCCTGGCGAGCAGGGCGCCGACGCCGGCGTCCGACGCCGAGTTCCGGTTGCCGGTGAGCGCCGCCTCCTCGGCAAGCTCGATCGCGGTGAGGCACAGCCGCGCCGTCGCGAGCGGGACCGAAGTCGCCTTCTCGTAGGCGGCGGCGATCGCGTCCGATCGCGCGCGCTTCTCCTCGTCGCTCGTCTTCGGCAGGCGCATCGCCGCCAGCACGTCGTCGAAGGCTTTCGTGTCATCGTCTACGGCCGCGAGCAGCGCGGCCTTCAGCGCCTGCGCGCGCTCCGCGAGCGCGGACGAGGACGCCCAGGCTGACTCATAGCCCTTCTTCCCGATCGTGAGATTCGCGACCATCGCCGCAAGCGCCGCGCCGAGGCTGCCGGCAAGCGCCGCGACCGAGCCGCCGCCCGGGGCCGGCGAGCTGCTGGAGACCTCGTCCACGAAGCGCTCGACCGTCATGGAGACGAGGGGGCCTGGCATGCGCACAGCGTACTCGATGACCCGCTTGTCCGGGTCGAAGGGCGACAGCTGGGCGAGCCCCAGCGACTGGATGGCGACTTCCACCAGCTCCCGCTCGGGCAGCCCGGTCGACCGGCCCTGCTTGTGCAGGTAGTAACGCCCCGCCTCGAGCAGCGGTTCGAGGGGCGTGAGCCCGACGAGTTCGGAACCGGTCACGACCAGCCCGAGCCTGGCCGCTTCCTCGCGCGTCGTTTCATACACGACGTGCAGCGGGGTCGTCCGGTAGGAGAGCAGGTTCACCGACACCTGCGCCTGGCGGTACTGCTCGATGGTCCAGCCGATCGCCTTGACCGCCTTGAGCCGGCCCGGCACGCGCAGGTCCTGGCCCGCGGCGTCCTTCACGACCTCGCCCTGCGCGTCGCGCTTGAGCCGTCCCGCTTCGCGGATGTTGAGCGCAACCTCGTTCGCGAGCGTCGCGAGGCGCGTGTTGAGGTTCACGTTGTACGCGATCAGGAACTCGCGCGCGCCGACCACCGTCGCGCCGAGCCGCGCGTTGAATTTCGCCGGGCCGGCGTCCGGCGCCCACGCGGGATCGGCCAGCTTCTTCGCGAGCCCCTCGTACTCGCCCGCGCGAATGTCGGCGAGGTTCCGGCGCCCGGGACGGGTCGCCGCGAACTCGTAGAAATAGACCGGCAGCGCCAGCGACTCGGCGATGCGCCGGCCGAGCGTGCGCGCGACCGCGACGCATTCGTCCATGGTCACGCCCGCAACCGGCACGATGGGACAGACATCGAGCGCGCCCATGCGCGGGTGCGCGCCGGCGTGCTTCGCCATGTCGATCAGCCCGGCGCCGGCCACCGCGGCGCGGTATGCTGCCTCGGCGACCGCTTCGGGCTCGCCGACGAAGGTGTACACGGTGCGGTTCGTGTCCGCGCCCGGATCCACGTCGAGCAGCCGCACGCCGCTCGTGCCGGAGATCGCGCGCGCGATCGCGTCGATCACGGACCGGTCGCGCCCCTCCGAGAAGTTCGGGACGCACTCGACCAGGCGGCTCATCAGGGCTTGCCGGCGCTCAGGAAGTCCACCACCAGCGAGGTCATGAGCCGCATCGCGATCGGCACCGACTCGTCCGCAGCGTAGAATGTCGACGTGTGGTGGCCGCCCGAGACCTTGCCTTCCGGCACCACGCCGAGCCGGAAGTAGAAGCCCGGCACGAGCTGCGAGAAATACGAGAAGTCCTCGGAGCCCGTGATCGGCGGCGCCAGCCGGACCCGGTCCCTGCCGAGCAGACGCTCGAGCGTCGGCACGAGGCGGGCGGTCAGCTCGGCGTCGTTGACCGTCATGGGGTGACCGGTGTGGAAGTCGAGCTCGTAGGTCGCATGCGCGGCCTTCGTGTGGCCGTCGAAGATCTCCCGAATGCGCGCCTCGATGGTCGCGAGCGTCTCGTCGTCGAAGGTGCGGATCGTGCCGGCGAGCGTCGCGCTCTCCGGGATGATGTTGTGGCGCTCGCCGCTTCGGAAGATGGCGACCGTGATGACATTGTCGGAGAGCGGCGGCAGCACGCGCGAGCGGATTGTCTGCAGGGCCATCACGATCCCGGAGGCGGCGACGATCGGGTCGACGCCGAGGTGCGGTGTCGAGCCGTGCGCCTGGCGGCCCTTGACGGTGGCTTCCCAGCGCGTGGCCGCCGCGAACGCGGGGCCCGGCGAATAGGCGACGATGCCGAGCCGCTCGTTGTCGCCGGCGTCGTCCGGCGGTGCGCCATTCGTGTGGAAAGCGATCACGGCGTCGGGCTTCATCATCTCGAAGATGCCGTCTTCGACCATCATCCTCGCGCCGCCGCGCTCGCCGGCCGGCACGCCTTCCTCGGCGGGCTGGAAGATGAACATGACCGTGCCGGGCAGCCGGTCGCGGATTTCCGCGAGCATCGAGGCCGTGCCGAGCAGCGCCGCTGTGTGCACGTCGTGGCCGCAGGCGTGCATCACGCCGACGTCCTTGTCGAGGTAGGTGCTGCGCACCGTCGACTTGAAAGGATAGTCCGTCTGCTCGGTGACCGGCAGCCCGTCCATGTCGGCGCGTACGGCGATCGTCGGGCCCGGCCTGCCGCCGCGCAGGATGCCGACCACGCCCGTGTGCGCGACGCCGGCCTGCACCTCGATGCCGAGCGATTCGAGGTGCGCCGCGACCAGCGCGCCAGTGCGTGTTTCCCGGTTCGAGAGCTCGGGGTTCTGGTGCATGTCCTGGCGCTGCGCGATGCGCGCGCTCGCGTGGCGGGCGACGAGCGCCGCGATCTCGGCATCGCTCGGCTTGCCGGCCGCCTGGGCTGCCGCGGCCGCGACCAGGCAGGCCACGGCGGTGATCATCGAACGAACGACGCGCATGCGATTCTCCCGGTTATTGTCTTGCGAACAGCTGAGCTTCGATGTCGCGAAACGCCTTGAATTCGAGCGCGTTGCCGCTCGGGTCGGTCAGGAACATGGTCGCCTGCTCGCCCGGCCGGCCCTTGAAGCGCACCGTCGGCTCGATCACGAAGGCGACGCCCGCGGCCTTCAGCTGTGCGGCCAGCGCTTCCCAGTCGCGCATCTCGAGCACCATGCCGAAATGCGGCACCGGCACGTCGTGGCCGTCCACGGGATTGTGCGCCGGCTGCTCGTGCTCACCGCCGGCGACCGCGTGACAGACAAGCTGGTGGCCGAAGAAGTCGAAGTCCACCCAATTCTCCGCGCTGCGGCCCTCCAGGCAGCCGAGCAGCCCGCCATAGAAGGCGCGCGCCGCGACGAGGTCGTGCACCGGGATTGCGAGGTGAAAGGGCGTCAGCTCCGGCATCAGGTTTCCAGCCTCGCGTCCATCGAGATCTCCGCCTTGAGCACCTTGCTGATCGGGCAGCCGGCCTTGGCGTTCTGTGCGGCCCGCTCGAACTGCGCGCGATCGGCGCCGGGCGCGCGCACCGAAACGTCGAGATGCGAACGCGTGATCGTGAAGCCGGTATCGAGCTTCTCGAAGGTGATCGTCGCCCGCGTCTCGATGCGCTCGGGCCGGATACCCGCCTCGCCGAGCTGCAGCGATAGCGCCATCGAGAAGCAACCTGCGTGCGCCGCGCCGATCAGTTCCTCGGGATTGGTGCCGGGCTCGCTCTCGAAGCGCGTATGGAAGGAATACGGCGTGTCAGCCAGCGCGTGGCTCCCGGTCGTGAGCCGCCCCTTGCCATCCTTGAGCCCGCCTTCCCAGACGGCCGTTGCCCTGCGTTGCATAGGTGCCTCCATCAGTCGGCGCGGGTTCTGCGCGTTCTGAGATAGTGATGCCACAGGAGCCTTGCCGCAACCGAGCGCCACGGCGCCCAGGCGGCGCTGATCGCGAGCTGCCGTTCGGCGTCCGGCCACCGCCGCAGGCGCTTGACTTCCTGCAGCGCGATCGCGAGCGCGAGATCGCCGACCGGCCAGATGTCGGGGCGGCGCAGCGCCATCAGGTAATAGACATCGGTGCTCCACGGCCCGATGCCGCGCAGTTCGAGCAGCGCCGCGCGGCCCGCGGCATCCTCGGCGCGCGCGACACCCGGGAGCGAGAGGCTGCCGTTCAGCACGGATGCTGCAAGCGTATGGCAGTACGAGGCCTTCTGCCGCGTGATGCCGAGCCTGCGCAGGCCTGGCACGCCGCGCTCGATCACGAGTTCGGGCGTCATGCCGCCGAGCGCCGCGGACACGCGGCGAAAGAGGGTGCGCGCGGCGGCGATCGAGACCTGCTGCTCGAGCACGATATGCACCAGCGTCGCGAACCCGGGACGACGCGCCCACATGGGCGGCAGGCCGTTTCGCTGGTACAGCGTGGCGAAGTCCGGGTCGCGTCGGGCCAGGGCGTGCACGCCCGCGGCGAGAGAAGCGCGCGTGAGCGCGCGCGGGGCGGGGGCCCTCCTCAAGCGCGCGGCTTCAGCCATTCGCTGAAGTGGTGAGCGACGAGCTCGAGACGCTCGCGCAGGCGGAACTCATGGGAGCGCCCGATCGTCGCCATGACCGGCTCAGTCCGCGAGGTGGTACTCGACGGTCGAGACCACGCGCACCTTCTTGATGTGCGGCGTGGTGCTGTCGCGGTTCTCGATCGAGAACTGGCCCTGCTGCGCGGAGCGGATGCGGCCGAGGCGGCTGCCGGAATCCTCGGCGAATTTCTCGGCGACCGCGCGTGCGTTCTTGGTCGCTTCCTCGACCATCTCGGGCTTCAGTTTCGACAGGCCCGTGAATTCGAACTGCATCTGGCCCTGGTAGCCCTCGCCGGAGAGCGCGACGCCTTTCCGGCCGAGCGAGATGACGTCGCGCATCGCCTTGCGTACCGCCTCGACGTCGTTCGTGAATACCGTGACCGTGGAAGTCGCCGTGTACCGGTAGGCGATGTTGTTCGTGTCGCCGTAGGACTGCGCGAAGCGGTCCGTGACTGCGGGCGCGCCGACCGTGATGGCGTCCTTTTCGATCCCGTGGCCGGCGAGGAACTCGGTAATCAGCGAGTTCTTCTTCTGCAGCGAGCCGAACAGCGCGCCGAGGTCGTTGCTCGCCTCCTGGAACGTGAGCGGCCAGACGGCGACGTCGGCCGGCACCTCGCGCTCCGACAGCCCCTTGACGACCACCGTCCGGTCGAATTTCTTGACCCGGACCGCGTAGTTGCCGAGCAGCCAGCCGAGCGCGATGAAGCCGAGCAGGATGCTGGCGCCGTGGACGACGAGGCTGCGCGAGATCGGTTCGTTCATGTCAGGTCCTTTTGCGGGAGAGTAGCACCTCGCGACGGGCGAGGCTCTCCGCGGGCCAGTGCTGCTTGCGGTCGTAGAACTCGGACACGGCCGGCGTCCCGGGCGGCAGGATCACCCAAGGCTGCTTCGTGGAGATGAAGATATGGATGTCCGGCGGGAGCGCGTCCGGGTCATCAAGCGTGCCGACGCGCACGAACGCCACCGCGGCGCCGGCGCCCGAATAGTGACTCCAGAGCGCGATGCGGCAGGACGGGCAGCGCAGGATCTTCTGGCCCCTGCCGCTTGCCGAGGGCGTGTCGACCGCCTCCGGGCTACCGGCGAGCAGCGTGATCCGGTCGGTCTCGATCATCGCGTTCAGGGCGAACGAGGCGCCGGTTTCGCGCTGGCACCAGCGGCAGTGGCAGCAGTGCACGAACAGTGGCGCAGTCTCCATACGGTAACGCACCATGCGGCAGTCGCAGCCGCCCTTGATCGGGAAGTTCGCTGTGGTCATCGGCGCAGCCTCTCGATGATCTGCAGCTTGCACGTCATGATGATCCCCGTTGCAGGGGCGGAAAATTATCTCAGAACCGCGCGTGGATCACGATGACGTCGTGCAGGCCCGGCTGCCGTCCGCGGACCCGGCGATTGATGCGGTTGATGCCGTCGATCAGGAAGCTGCGGCCCCGCCATTCGAGCACCAGGATCGGCCTCGCGTCGTCCTTCGGTCGCGCCCGGTCATGCGCATCCGGGTGCACGAGCGGCGCGAGCCGCTCCAGCGGCCAGCGGTCGTGGCTCACGGACAGTATGTCCCACGTCAGCACCGGCGGGGGCGCATCGAGCTTCAGCATGCCGTCCATGGACATGACGAAGCGGTTCTTGCGCCACAGCCGGTTCAGCGTGTCGAGCCAGTCGTGCCCGGGCCGCGCGTGGAAGCCGAGCTGCGCCATCGCCTCGTCCCACAGCGCCTGTTCATCTGTCGTCACGCGCCGGCAGCTCCTTGTAGAAGACGACCGTGTCGTGCAGCGATCGGCCGTCGGTGTCGAGCGCGTAGCGCGGAATGGTGCCGACGACGTTCCAGCCGAGCTGCCGGTACAGGCGCTCGCCGGCTTCGCCGCGCTTCGAGTCCAGCACCAGCAGGTGAAAACCGGCGGCAACCGCCTCGCGCTCGACCGCAGCCATCAGCGCGGCGCCGAGCCCGCGCCGGCGGGCGCGGCGGTGGACGAGCAGCTTGGCGACGTCCGCGTGATGCGGCTGGTTGGGCGCCCGCGCCGGGTGCAGCTGCACCGATCCGGCGATGCCCACGGCATCGCGCGCGACCAGCACGATGGCGCGCGAGTCCGGATCCGACAGCAGCGCGCGCCACCAGTCGTGCGCCTGATCGCGGGTGAGCGTGACGAAGCTCACCGCGGCGCCCGATTCCACCGCGTCGACGAGCAGCTCCGCGAGTGCTTCGAGGTCGGACTCGTTGACCGGGAGCGGCAGGCGCTCGACCGTCATGGCGTCACTATTACGCCTGGCGGCGCACGGCGATGCACTCGACTTCGACACGTGCGCCTAGCGCAAGGCCCGTGGCACCGAACGCACTGCGCGCCGGGTAGGGCGGTGAAAAGAAGGTTCGGTAGACAGCGTTGAACCGGGCCCACTCGGCGATGTCCGCGAGCATCACGGTGCATTTCACCACGTCGCGCAGGGTGTACCTGTGCGTCTCGAGTGTCGTGCGGATATTCTCGAGTGTCTGCCGCGCTTCAGCCTCGATGCCGCCCGGGACCAGTTCCTCCAGGCCCGGCCTGACGCCGATCTGTCCGGAGAGAAACAAGGTGTCGCCGACGCGCACCGCCTCGGAGAACGGAAGCGTCGTCGGCGTGACCTTGCCGGAGTTCAGGAACTCGACTTGCAGCCGGTCCTGTGCGGTTCCGACCGCCGGGCAGGTGATTGCGGCGGCAACGAAGATTGCGGACACGACGCGGTTCATTTTCAGCTCGCTGCGTTGAAACGAAAGAACATGGAGTCGGGCACCGCGCCCGCGATCGACGCGAAGCCCTGCGGTACTGGCCTGTCGGTTGCGCCGAGAATCGCGCGCAGGAACGTCATCGTCATGACCGCACCGGTGGGCACTCTGGTATCGGACTTGTTCATGGCAGTCCCTGTTCAAGCCGCCATTATTGTCATAATAACTTGCGGCGACCCTGTCGGCTCATGCCGGGCGCGTGAGACTTCATTTCGCAGCGGGTTGCGGCGCAGGCGGTGCTATTTCGCGAACCACTCCTGGAGTTGACCCGCTTTTGTGGACGCATCATGTTCACAAAAGGAGGGTCAAGCAATGGGTCGGAAGGTCAAGCGGTACACGCCGGAGTTTCGCCGGCAGATGGTCGAGCTGCATCGGGGCGGACGCTCGTACAACGAGCTGGTCGATCCGGATTTGGGTCAAGCAGGCTGATCGGGACCGAGGTCGCGGGGATGGCGGCCTGACGACGGCGGAGCGCGAGGAGCTCACCCGGCTGCGACGTGAGAACCGGAAGCTGCTGCAGGAACGGGACATCCTGTCAAAGGCCGCGGCCTGGTTTGCGAACGAGAAGCCCGCGACACCGCAGCGCTCTTCGGATTCGTGAAGGCGAACCAGGCCACCCAGCCGGTACGGGTCATGTGCCGATTGCTTCAAGTATCTGCCAGTGGGTTCTATGCGTGGCGGGATCGGCCGCTGTCGGCCCGGCGCCGAGCCGATATCGCCCTGAGTGCCCGGATCCATGTGATCTATGGGCGTTCCAAGGGCCGCTACGGCTCGCCGAACATCCATGCCGAGCTAAAGGACGATCACGATATCCACGTCGGCCAGAAGCGCGTGGCGCGCTTGATGCGGGAAAACGGCCTCAAGAGCATCGTCGCGCCGAACTACGTGGTGACCACGACGCCGGATATCGCTGCCCCGGCGAACGAGGATCTGGTACAGCGCCAGTTCAAGGCAGACGGACCGGATCAGCTGTGGGTGGCTGACGCCACCTACGTGCCGACCTGGGCGGGGATGATCTACCTCGCCATCGTGCTGGATGTCTGGTCGCACAAGATCGTCGGCTGGGCGATCGAGGATCACCTGCGTACCCAGCTGATGCTCGATGCCCTGAACATGGCGCTGGCCCAGCGGCGACCGGAGAACGTCATTCACCACTCCGACCACGGTTGCCAATATACGAGCTGCGCGTTCGGCAAACGCTGCCGGGAGATGAACGTCATGCCGTCGATGGGCACGGTAGGCGATGCCTACGACAACGCCATGGCCGAGAGCGTGTTCGCCTCGCTCGAGAAGGAACTGCTCAAGCATCGGCGGTTCAAGTCGAAAGCCGAGGCCAGAATGGCCCTGTTCGAGTGGATCGAGGGCTGGTACAACCCGCATCGACGTCACTCCTCGATCGGACGCTTGTCACCGAACAACTTTGAGAGGAGATTACTGGCAGGACAGGCAGTGAGAATTTAGGAAACTACCCGTCCACGAAAGCGGGGGAACTCCACGCCGGCATCGAGAAGCCTGCCAGCACGCATACCTTCCGCCACTGCTTTGCGACCCACTTGCTTGAAAACGGTTACGACATCCGCACGGTGCAGGAACTACTCGGCCACTCGGATGTGAAGACGACGATGATCTACACGCACGTGCTGAACCGGGGAGGGCGCTGCGTGCGCAGTCCGCTGGATCGCCCCCGCGATTCAGCCGGGTAGCGAGGCGCGGCGCCGCGGGATCAGAAGCGCGCGGTCCAGCGAAACGTCGCGCTGCCGATCGACAACTGCTCGAGGCCCCAGACGATGTTGTTGCGCGCCTGGTGCTCGAAGCGCTCGCGGAACTCGTGGGTCGCGAAGATCGACGGCCGCCGGGCATATGACGTCAGGATTTCGGCGCGATGCTTGCGATAGAGCGCGGTGGGCATCCACCAGTGCTCGGCCCGGACCTGCAGCTCGAATTCGGCATAGCGGTCGGCGTCGGCGCCCAGGACGGCCAGGTCCACGTCGCAGAGCAGCTGCGCCGGCGGGGACTCCGGTCTTGCGTCGTGGCAGGTGGCGAGGATCAGCTCACGCACCAGCGCCCGGTCGGATGCTGGTCGGCCCGATTTCTCGAGTACTCAGGTCGCAGCCTCGGCGCTCCGCTCCTCGTTCTTGTTCGAGAGCGTGCTGTAGATCGCGTCGTGGAACCAGAGCGCGAATTCGACGAGCGGGTTTGCGGCGTCGCCATGTTTGGCGCGGTCGAGGATGCCAATGCATTCGTTGATATGGTGCGGCGTGTGGTACCTGCGCGCCCGCTCCTGGTAGCGCGACTCGAGCCAGCGGAAGGCGACCAGGGGCTTGACGATGCCGAGGCGCGTCGCGAGGTCTTGCCAGCGCGCGGCGACCAGCGTTTCCTTCACGCGCCGGGTTCCGGCGGACGGATGACGAGCTGCGTGCAGCGAAACAGCGCGATCGTCCTGCCGGTGTCCTTGTGCGAGATGACCGCGTCCCAGAGCTGGGTCGTGCGCCCGAGGTGCTGGGCGCGCGCGACGCAGTCGATCGTGCCCTCGCGCGCGGTGCCGACAAAGTTGGATTTCAGCTCGATGGTCGTGAACCCGGTCGCGCCCTCGGGCAGGTGCGCGACGCAGCCATAGCCGCAGGCGGTATCGGCTAGCGTGACGACCGTGCCTGCGTGCAGGTAGCCGTTGGGCGCGATGTGGTGGCGCTGGATGGCGAGCTCAGCCCGGATCTCGCGGTCCGCTAGTCCGGTTATGGCGACTCCCATGTAACCGGGCAGGAACCCGGTGCCGCGGCGCTTGAGGTCGTCGAGCGTGATCACGCGACGCCGGCGCGCAGCACCGCGGCCGGGCGGATGAGCCCGAACTGCGCCGCGAGCTCGGCGGGATGCTCGGCGTTCCAGATCACGATGTCGGCGATCTTGCCGGGCTCGATCGAGCCGAGAAGCTTGCGCAGCCCGAGTGCGCGTGCGGCATTTCGCGTCACGCCGAGCAGCGCCTCCTCGGTGGTGAGGCCGAAGGCGGTGCAGGCCAGGTGCATGGAAAGCTGCAGCGAGGCGAGCGGCGAGGTGCCGGGATTCAGGTCGCTCGCAACCGCGATCGGCACGCGGTTGACGCGCAGCAGCTCGATCGGCGGCAGCTTGGTCTCGCGCAGGTAGGTGTAGGCACCGGGCAGCAGCACGGCGACGGTGCGGGCGGCTGCCATCGCGGCGACACCGTCCTGGTCGAGTTGCTCGAGGTGGTCGGCGGAGAGCGCCTTGTACTTCGCGGCGAGCGCGGCGCCCTGCTGGTTGGAGAACTGCTCGGCGTGCAGCTTGACCGCGAGGCCGAGTTCCTTCGCCTTCACGAACACGCGCTCGACCTGCGCGGCGGTGAAGCCGACGGTGTCGCAATAGGCGTCGACCGCGTCGGCCAGCCCTTCGGCGTGAGCCGTCGGCAGGATCTCCTCGCACACCTTATTAATGTACTCGTCGGGGCGGTCCTTGAACTCGGGCGGCACGGCGTGCGCGGCGAGCAGGGTGGTGCGCACGTGGATGCCGAGCCGTTTGCCGAGCGCACGCGCGACGCGGAGGATCTTGAGCTCGTTGTCCTTGTCGAGCCCGTAGCCGGACTTGATCTCGATCGTCGTGACGCCCTCGGCGATGTATTTCGCGGCGCGCGCGAGTGCCGCCGTCAAGAGATCCGCCTCGCTCGCCGCGCGGGTCGCCGCGACGGTGCTCGCGATGCCGCCGCCCGCCCTGGCGATATCCTCGTAGCTCGCGCCCTGCAGGCGCTGCTGGAACTCCTTGAAGCGCGAGCCGGCCCACACGAGGTGCGTGTGGCAGTCGATGAGCCCGGGCGTCACGAGCGCGTAGTTCGCTTCGGTCACGACGCAGTTCTTGGGCAGCGCCGCAGGTACGTCACGCTTGGAACCGACCCAGGCGATGCGGTTGCCTGCGAGCGCCACCGCGCCCTTCGGGATCAGGCCGAAAGGCCGGCCTTCGGCGCAGGTCGCGAGCATGGCGTTGCGGATGACTCGGGTCCAGGTCGAAGTATCGAGGGGGGTAGCCACGCCGAGAGCTTACCGGAAGCCGCGGCCGCCGCGTTATGCTCTGCGTCCCATTCGGCTGCCCGGGGATCCCGTGCCGGACTCGAGAATCACCCGCGCCTTCGTGGCGGATCTGCCCAAGTCGGACCTGCACGTGCACCTCGACGGATCGCTGCGCATTCCGACCTTGATCGAGCTCGCGCGCGAGTCGCGGCTCGAGCTGCCGAGCTACACGGAAGCCGGCCTGCGCGAGACCGTCTACAAGGAGCGCTACACCAGCCTCGGCGACTACCTGAAGGGTTTTCGCTACACGGTCGGCGTGATGCAGACCGCGGAGGCTCTCGAGCGAATCGCCGCGGAGCTCGCCGAGGACAACCAGGCGGAGGGCGTGCGCTATCTCGAAGTGCGCTTCGCGCCGCAGCTGCACGTGCGCCCAGGACTCGATGCGATCCAGGTTCTGGCGGCGGTGGACCGCGGCCTGCGCCGCGCGCGCGACGCCTTCAACCGCCGGCCGGAGATCGCCGAGGGTCGCGAGCCGCACTTCGAGTACGGGATCATCTGCTGTGCGCTCAGGATGTTCGGCGCAGGCTCCAGCTGCCACTACGACACGCTGCTCGCCGCGCATCCGTTCACGCGCCCGAAGGACGTGTACGCCATGGCTTCGCTCGACGCCGCGCGCGCCGCGGTCCTCGCGCGCGACACGCTCGGCCTGCAGGTGGTCGGCTTCGACCTCGCGGGTGAGGAGGCGGGCTACCCGGCGAGCGCGCACAAGGCCGCCTTCGAGCTCGCGCACAAGCACTTCCTGAAGCGCACGGTGCACGCGGGCGAGGCCTACGGGCCGGAGTCGATCTTCCAGGCGATCACGGACCTGCACACGGACCGCATCGGCCACGGCACCTATCTCCTCGAAGCGGACCAGATCCGGGACCCGGAGATCGAGGACCGCGAGCGCTATGTCGAGAAGCTCGGGAACTACGTGGCCGACCGGCGCATCACGCTCGAGATCTGCCTGACCAGCAACCTGCAGACCAACCCGGAGATGACGAGCCTGCAGCAGCACACCTTCCGCAAGCTGCGCGCTGCGCGCATCTCGACCACGCTCTGCACCGATAACCGCCTGATGAGCAACACGACGGTGACCAACGAGCTGATGCTGGCCGTCGAGCAACTGGGCTTCGACCGCCACGATCTCAAGTCGATCATCATCTACGGCTTCAAGCGCAGCTTCTGGCCGGGCGATTACCTCAGCAAGCGCCAGTACGTGCGTCAGGTCATCGACCATTACGACGCCGTGGAGCGCAGGCACTTCGCCTGAGCGAGGGCCGACGATCGGCGCCGGCAGCCGCTCCCTAGATCTCGACCGCCGTCGCGAGCACGACCACGCGCCTGCTTGGCATGCGGAAGAACTCCGCCGCCTGTGCGCTCCTGCGCTGCATCCAGGCGAACAGCCGCAGCTTGAGGCCGGCGATGCCGTGGCGCGCCCGCGCGCGTACCAGGTGCCAGCCGAGGAAGAAGGTGCAGTCGTCGTCGATGCGCAGGCCCTTGCGTTTCGCGCCCGCGAGTGCGACCGCGACGTCGGGCGTCTCCATGAAGCCGAAGCGCGCGTGCACGAGGTGCACGCCCGGGAAGATCTCCTCGGGGTAGCTGCGCGATACGACGTCCTGGCGCGGCGTGCGCTGGATGTCGAGATTCAGGATCACGATCTTCTCGTGGCAGACGCGGTTGTGCTCGAGATTGCGCAGCATCGCGGTCGGCACGAAGCCCTGGTGGCTCACGAGGAACACCGCCGTGCCCGGCACGCGGGTCGCCTGCGCGAGGAGCCGGGGCAGTTCGGCGAGCGGCACGGCTCGGCGATTGAGCTCGGCGCGCAGCAGTGCGCGGCCGTCGTGCCAGGTGACGAATACGGCGAACATGCCGGCGGCCAGCACCAGCGGGATCCAGCCGCCACTCGGGATCTTGGTCGCGTTGCCGAGCACGAATGCGAGGTCCACGACGCCGAACAGGCCGAACACGGCGATCACGCGCCAGAGCGGCCACTTCCAGGCGGCGCGCGCGGCGATCGCGCCGAGCAGGGTCGTGATCACCATGGTGCCGTTCACTGCCGCGCCGTAGGCGCCGGACAGGGCGCTCGAGCCCTGGAAGATCAGGACGAAGGCCGAGGTCGCGACGAACATGAACGCGTTGGTCGCCGGCACGTAGATCTGGCCATGGACGTCGGCCGAGGTCTGCAGGACCTTCACGCGCGGCAGCAGGTCGAGCTGTACGCACTGGCGGGTGACGGAGAAGGCGCCGGAGATCGTCGCCTGCGAGGCGATGATCGCCGCCGCGGTCGCGATGGCGATCAGGTATGGCAAGGCATCGGGCGAGACGAGCTCGAAGAACGGGTTGACCGTGGCCGTCGGCGAGCGCAGGAGCAGTGCGCCCTGGCCGAAGTAGTTGAGCAGCAGCCCCGGCCACACGACCAAGAACCAGGCGATACGCACCGGCTTGCGGCCGAAGTGGCCCATGTCGATGTACAGCGCCTCGCCGCCGGTCAGCACGAGGAACACCGCGCCCAGGATCACGAGCGCGACCCCCGGATGGCCGAGCAGCACGGCGAGCGCGTACTCCGGGTCGAGCGCCATCAGGATCGCTGGCGTGTGGATGATTTCGCGCAGGCCCAGCAGGCCGATCGACACGAACCAGATCACCATGATCGGGCCGAACAGCCGGCCGATGCGCTCGGTGCCGCGGCGCTGCATCGCGAACAGCGCCAGCAGGATGCCGAGCGTGACCGGCACCACGAGGCGCTGCATGTCCGGATCGACGATCGCGAGTCCTTCCACGGCGCCGAGCACCGAGATCGCGGGCGTGATGAGCGCGTCACAGTAGAAGAACGCCGTGCCGAGCACCGCGAGCAGGATCAGGCGCTTGCCCGCGCGTCCGTTGCCGGGGAGCCGGCTCCCGACCAGGGCGACTAGCGAGAGCACGCCGCCCTCGCCCTCGTTGTCCATGCGCAGGACCACCACGATGTACTTCAGCGTGATGATGACGAGCAGGCTCCAGAAGATCAGCGACAGCACGCCGAGCATGGCGTTGACGTCGCCCGCACCGCCGGCGACGGCGGTCGCCTCGCGCAGCGCATAAAGCGGGCTCGTGCCGATGTCGCCGTACACGACGCCGAGCGCGCCCAGCGTGGCCGCGGGAAGGGAACGCGATTGGTTCATGGGGGAGCCGTCCGGCGGCGCATATCATGCCCGATCCGCGTTATCCTCGCGAATCATGAATGCCGCTCCCGCCCTGAAGTCCTCCGGCCCGCGCGTCGTGCGCGCGCCGCGCGGCAAGTCCCTGAATTGCGGAAGCTGGTTGACCGAAGCGCCGTACCGGATGATCCAGAACAACCTCGATCCCGAGGTTGCCGAACACCCCGACAAGCTGGTCGTCTACGGTGGCATCGGCAAGGCCGCGCGCAACTGGGAGGCATTCGACACGATCCTCTCGGTGCTGCGGCGCCTCAAGGACGACGAGTCGCTGCTGGTGCAGTCGGGCAAGCCGGTCGGCGTGTTCAGGACGCATCCCGACGTGCCGCGCGTGCTGATTGCGAACTCGAATCTCGTGCCGCACTGGGCCACCTGGGAGCACTTCCACGAGCTGGACCGCAAGGGCCTCATGATGTTCGGCCAGATGACGGCGGGCTCGTGGATCTACATCGGCTCGCAAGGCATCGTGCAGGGCACCTACGAGACCTTCGGCGCCTGCGCACGCACGCACTTCGGCGGCGATGCCCGCGGCCGCTGGATCCTGACCGCCGGCCTCGGCGGCATGGGCGGCGCGCAGCCACTGGCGGCGACCATGGCGGGCTTCTCGATGCTCGCGGTCGAGTGCGACGAGTCGCGCATCGACTTTCGCCTGCGCACCGGCTACGTGGACCGCAAGGCGATCACGCTCGACGCCGCGCTCGCGATGGTCGAAGAGGCCAAGCGCGCGAAGAAGGCGGTTTCGGTCGGCCTGCTCGGCAACGCGGCCGACGTGTTCCCCGAGCTCACGCGGCGCAAGGTCGTGCCGGATGCCGTGACCGACCAGACCTCCGCGCACGACCCGCGCAACGGCTACCTGCCGCGCGGCTGGACCCTGGCGCAGGCGGCCGAGGCGCGGCAGAAGGATCCCGCGCGCGTCGAGCGCGAGGCGCGCGCCTCGATGAAAGTCCACGTGCAGGCGATGCTGGACCTGAAAGAGCTGGGCGCCGTCACCTTCGACTACGGCAACAACATTCGCCAGGTGGCCAAGGAAGAGGGGCTCGCGAACGCCTTCGATTTCCCGGGCTTCGTGCCGGCGTACATCCGTCCGCTGTTCTGCGAAGGTATCGGGCCGTTCCGCTGGGTGGCGCTCTCCGGCGACCCTGAGGACATCTACAGGACCGACGCGAAGGTGAAGGAGCTGATCCCCGGCGATGCGCACCTGCACCGCTGGCTCGACATGGCGCGCGAACGCATCAAGTTCCAGGGCCTGCCAGCGCGCATCTGCTGGGTCGGCCTGAAGGATCGCGCGCGGCTCGGCCTCGCGTTCAACGAAATGGTGGCGAAGGGCGAGCTCGCGGCGCCGATCGTGATCGGCCGCGATCACCTCGATTCCGGCTCGGTCGCGAGCCCGAACCGCGAGACCGAGGCGATGAAGGATGGCTCGGACGCGGTTTCCGACTGGGCATTCCTGAATGCGCTGCTCAACACGGCCGGCGGCGCGACCTGGGTCTCGATCCACCACGGCGGCGGCGTCGGCATGGGCTTCTCGCAGCACGCCGGTGTCGTGATCGTCTGCGACGGCACGGCCGCCGCGGCCGCGCGCCTCGCGCGCGTGCTGCGCAACGACCCGGGCACGGGCGTCATGCGCCACGCGGATGCGGGCTACGAGCTCGCCATCGCCTGCGCGCGTGAGCAGGGCCTCGACCTGCCGTCGGTGCGCTGATGGCGACGCTCACGCTGAAGCCGGGCTCGGTTTCGCTCGCGGAACTGCGCCGCATCGCGCGGGGCGGCGATGCCATCGCGCTCGCCGAGGGCTGGCGCGGACCGGTCGAGGCGGCGCTCGCCGCGGTCGCCAAGCGCCTCGCCGCGGGCGAGTCGCTCTACGGGATCAACACCGGCTTCGGCAAGCTCGCGAAGACGCGGATCTCGGACGACGAGCTCGCAAAGCTGCAGCTGTATCTCATGCGCTCGCACGCGGCGGGCGTCGGCGCGCCGCTCGCGGACTCGATCGTGCGGCTGGTCTTGGTGCTGAAAGCCGCGAGCCTCGCGCGCGGCTTTTCCGGCGTGCGCGCGGTCGTGATCGAGCGCCTGCTGGCGCTCGTGAACGCCGGCATTCATCCGCTCGTGCCCGGGCAGGGCTCGGTCGGCGCCTCCGGCGACCTCGCGCCGCTTGCGCACCTGTCGCTCGCCCTGATCGGCGAGGGTCGGGTGCGGGTGCGGGTGCAGGGCAAGGAGCAGGACTGTGCGGCAGCGCTTGGGGCCGCCGGCATCGCGCCGCTCGAGCTCGGGCCGAAGGAGGGGCTCGCGCTCCTGAACGGCACGCAGGTCTCGACCGCGCTCGCACTCGAGGCGCTGTTCGCCGCCGAGGACCTGCTCGCCGCTTCGATACTGACGGGCGCGATGTCGGTGGACGCGGCACTCGGCAGCCGCACGCCCTTCGATGCGCGCATCCACAATGCCCGCGGCCAGCCGGCGCAGATCGCGGTCGCCGCCGCGTTCCGCGCCGTGCTCGGCGAGAGCGACATCGGACGCAGCCACGAGCACTGTGACCGCGTGCAGGACCCGTACTCGCTGCGCTGCCAGCCGCAGGTGGCCGGCGCCTGCCTGCAGCAGGTCCAGGACGTCGCGCGCACGCTGATGCTCGAGGCGAACGGCGTCTCCGACAACCCGCTGGTGTTCGGCAAGGAAGGCGACGTCCTGTCGGGCGGCAACTTCCACGCCGAGCCGGTCGCCTTCGCCGCCGACAACCTTGCGCTCGCGATCGCCGAGATCGGCGCGCTCGGCGAGCGGCGCATCGCCATGCTGATCGACGATTCGCTGAGCCAGCTGCCGGCCTTCCTGGTGCGCCAAGGCGGGCTCAACTCGGGCTTCATGATCGCGCAGGTGACGGCGGCGGCGCTGGCTTCGGAAAACAAGTCGCTCGCGCACCCGGCCTCGGTCGACAGCCTGCCGACCTCCGCCAACCAGGAGGACCACGTCAGCATGGCGACTTTCGCGGCGCGCCGGCTCGCGCCGATGGCGGAGAACACGCGCGGCGTGCTCGCGATCGAGCTGCTCGCGGCGGCGCAGGGCATCGACTTCCGCCGCCCGCTGACTTCAAGCCCGGCGCTCGAGGCGGCGCACGCCCTGCTGCGCAGGCGGGTCGGGTTCTACGATCACGACCGATTGTTCGCCCCCGACATCGCCGCCGCGAAATCGGTCATCGCGAGCGACGAATTCCTCTCGCTCGTCCCGCCCGGCCTCACGCCCAGCCGCTAGCGCTGCCCAGGCGCAGGTTCGTGCCGCGCGTGCCGGACGGATGGCAGCGCGACACGTGCGCTACTGCGTTGTGGCTTCGCCTATTTCAAGCTCCGCTCGGCGGCAGGCTATAGTGCGCACCTTGCACCGCACAAGCGAGCCCATGGCAACACGAGCGACGGCGGGTCTGATCGGATGGCGGGGAATGGTGGGTTCCGTGCTGGTCGAGCGCATGCGTGCCGAAGGCGATGGTGCAGTCGTCGAGCCGCGGTTCTTTTCGACCACGCAGGCGGGCGGGGCGGCTCCTGACGTCGGCCAGGGCGCGGCGCGCGTCGGCGATGCGAACGACCTGGACGCGCTCGCGCGCTGCGACATCCTCGTGTCCTGCCAGGGCGGCGACTACACCGAGGCCGTTCATCCGCAGCTGCGCGCGCGGGGCTGGGGCGGCCACTGGATCGACGCGGCCTCGGCGCTGCGGATGAAGCACGAGTCGGTGATCATCCTCGACCCGGTCAATCGGCCCGTGATCGACGCCGCGCTCGCTGCGGGCCGCCGCGACTGGATCGGCGGCAACTGCACCGTGAGCCTGATGCTGATGGCCTTTGGCGGGCTGTTCCGCGCCGGCCTGGTCGAGTGGATGACGACGATGACCTACCAGGCGGCGTCGGGCGCAGGCGCGCGCGAGATGCGCGAGCTGCTCGTGCAGATGGGCCATCTGCGCGACGCCGCGGGCGGCCTGCTCGACGATCCCGCGAGCGCGATCCTCGACATCGACCGCCGTGCGAGCGCCGCGCTGCGGAACGACATGCCGGCCGAACGACTGGGTTTTCCGCTGGCGGGGAGCCTGCTGCCCTGGATCGACCGCGACCTCGGCAACGGTTACAGCCGCGAGGAGCTCAAGGCGGGCGCGGAGGGCAACAAGATCCTCGGGTTGTCGGCGGCGCCGGTTCCCATCGATGGCCTCTGCGTGCGCATCGGCGCGATGCGCTGCCACAGCCAGGCTGTCACCATCAAGCTGAAGCGCCCGATGCAGCTCGCCGAGGTCGAGCGCATCATCGCGGGCGCGCACGAGTGGGTGCGCCTGGTGCCCAACGAACGCGAGGCGTCGCTTTCGGAGCTCACGCCCGCCGCGGTGACCGGCAAGCTCGATGTCGCCGTCGGCCGCGTGCGCCACCTCGCCATGGGAGACGACTACATCACTGCGTTCACGGTCGGTGACCAGCTCCTGTGGGGCGCGGCTGAACCGCTCCGGCGCATGCTGCGATTGCTCGTCGGGCGCTGATCGCCGCCGCATGTCAGTCCTGGATAGCACAGGCGCGCCGCTCGGCCGGCTGCTCCAGTACCCGGGTTTCACACGCTTCCTGTCGGCGCGGCTGCTCGCCTTGGTCGCGGTGCAGATGCAGACCGTCGCCGTCGGCTGGCAGGTTTACGCGATCACCGGCAAGCCGCTCGACCTCGGCCTCATCGGCCTCTCGCAGTTCCTGCCGTTCGTGCTCCTGGTCCTGCCGGCCGGGCACGTCGCCGACCGGCACAACCGCGCCGCGATCCTCGCGCTGTGCATCGCGCTCGAGTTCTTCTGCGCGCTCGCCCTGCTTGCCTTCACGCTGTCAGGCCTCGAGGTCGCCTGGCCGGTGTTTGCGGTGATGGTCGTGTTCGGCGTCGCGCGCGCGTTCTCGATGCCGGCGGGGCAGGCGATCATGCCGAACCTGGTTCCGCCGTCGCTGTTCTCGCGCGCCGTGGCCGTGAACTCGAGCACCTGGCAGGTCTCCACGATCGTCGGGCCGGCGATCGGCGGCCTCGTCTACCTCGCGGGCCCGGACATCGTCTATGCGTCGGTTGCGGGACTGCTCGCCGCGGCCTTCCTGCTCGTGGTCGGTGTCAGGACCGAAAAGCCCGAGCGACCCGAGCAGCCAGACGGCTGGCGTACGCTGCTCGTGGGGCTGCGCTTCGTGTGGCGCAGGAAGGTGATCCTGGGCGCGGTGTCGCTCGACCTGTTCGCCGTGCTGTTCGGCGGGGCGGTCGCACTCCTGCCCGCCTACGCGAGTGACATCCTGCACGTCGGCCCGGACGGTTTCGGCTGGCTGCGCGCCGCGCCTGGCATCGGTGCCGCCATCGTTGCGATGTTCCTCGCCTGGCGCCCGATCACGCGCCACGTGGGCGCGAAGATGTTCGGCGGCGTCGCGCTGTTCGGCGCCGCGACCGTGGTGTTCGGGCTGTCGCACGAGTTCTTCGTCTCGCTCGCGGCGCTCATCGTCATCGGCGCCTCGGACATGGTGAGCGTCTATATCCGCCACATGCTGGTGCAGCTCGAGACGCCCGACGGCATCCGCGGCCGCGTGAGCGCGGTGAACGCGGTGTTCATCGGCGCCTCGAACGAGCTCGGCGAATTCGAGTCGGGGTTGACGGCCGCCTGGTGGGGATTGAAGCCCGCGGTCGTGGTCGGCGGCCTCGCGAGCATCGCGATCGCCGTAATCTGGACGAAGTGGTTCCCGGCGCTGCGCCGGATCGACGAATTCCCGCGGCCGAAATAGCGGCTTGACCTTGGCAGGGCATATCTGTATATCCATACAGTATGCCGTTGATACTGGACAAGAGCAGGGGAGCCGTCTCCAACCGAACCTGCCGCTTCGAATCGCTCACCCTCGAGCGCGTGGACGACGGCTGGGGCGTCGCCGACGAGCCGCTGCCGCCGCTCGAGACGATCGTGCAGGCCGAGCCGCCGGCGAGCGTCATCACGCGAAATAACTCGCCGGACATTCCCTTTGACTTGTCGGTCAACCCGTATCGCGGCTGCGAGCATGGCTGCACTTACTGCGCCTCTGGCGAGACTCCAATTCTCATGGCTGACGGGAGTGAGAAACCCCTCGCCGATGTTGTGATAGGCGATGAAATCTACGGCACCCGAAAAATTGGCTTTTACCGCCGATATGTTCGAACGAGAGTGTTGGCTCACTGGAAAACGAACAAGGTCGCATGGCGTGTTCGGCTGAAAGATGGAACTGAACTTACTGCGAGCGGCGATCATCGTTTCCTCACCGAGCGCGGCTGGAAGTTTGTTGCGCCCGCGAGTTTTCACGGCCAGCGGCCTCATCTGACGGTGAATAACACTCTGATGGGTATGGGGGCTCTACGCGCTCCTGTGGTTGCCGAGCATACGAGCGACTACCGGCGCGGCTATCTATGCGGATTGATACGGGGCGACGGTCACATAGGTGTCTACCCGACCAGGCGATCAGGGCGAGTTGTCGGTGAAGGTCACGGTTTTCGCTTGGCAATGGCTGATATTGCTGCTTTCGATCGAGCGACGAAATATTTGGCTGAATTTGGCATAGGAGTCCATCGGTTCTTTTTCCAATCGGAAACTTCAGTGCGTCGTCGCATCGAAGCAATCAGAACTGGCGCAAGATCTTCAGTGGCCGCTATTCGCAAGCTGATCGAGTGGCCAGGCCGCCCCGAAGGAAATTGGGCACGTGGCTACGTGGGTGGAATGTTTGATGCGGAGGGTTCCTTCGGTGACGCTTGCATTCGCATATCAAATACAGACGCCCGGATCATCGAAGTGCTACGGGAAAGTCTTCACATCAACCACTTCGAATCCGTGATCGAAACAAGACGAATCGGCTCACCAAAGCCGGTTCACCATGTTCGTGTTCGCGGAGGCCTCAGAGAAAATCTAAGGTTCATGCGAGCGTTTCATCCGGGCATTGATCGGAAACGTGATTTCTCCGGCTTGGCCGTCAAATCGGGCGCGAGTCTCGATATCGTCGAGATCGAGCCGCTCGGCAAGTCACAGGAGCTTTTTGACATCACGACCGGCACCGGCGATTTCATCGCCAATGGGGTTATCAGCCACAACTGCTACGCCCGCCCGAGCCACCAGTACATGGGATTTTCCGCCGGCCTCGACTTCGAGACGCGGCTCTTCTACAAGAAGGACGCGGCGGCCCACCTGCGCGAGGAACTGAACCGCCGCTCCTATATCTGCAGCCCGATCAACCTCGGCGCCAACACCGACCCGTACCAGCCGCTCGAGCGCAAGCTCGGCGTGACCCGCTCGATCCTGGAAGTGCTCGCCGAGAGCCATCACCCGGTCACGATCGTGACCAAGGGCGCGCTGGTGGTCCGCGACCTCGACGTGCTTGCACGGCTCGCCGCGGAACGACTCGTGAAAGTGTTTGTCAGTGTGACGACGCTCGACGACGAACTGAAGCGCCGCATGGAGCCCCGCGCCGCCTCGCCCCGGGCCCGGCTGGCGGCGATCGGCAAACTCGCCGAGGCTGGCATCCCGGTCGGCGTGATGTACGCCCCGGTCGTGCCCGCGATCAACGACCACGAGCTCGAGGCGGTGCTGGAAGCCTCGGCGGCAGCAGGCGCGACGGCGGCGGGTCATGTCCTGTTGCGGCTGCCGGGCGAGGTGAGGGATCTCTTCCATGAGTGGCTCGACCTGCATTTCCCGGACCGCGCGCAGAAGGTGCGCAATCGGATCCGCGAACTGCGCGGCGGGCGCGACAACGACCCGCGCTTCGGGCACCGCATGCGCGGCCAGGGCCCCTGGGCCGAGTTGCTGCGCCGGCGCTTCGACGCCGCCTGCAGGAAACATGGGCTCGTCAGCGGCAGGGCCGAACCGCTCTCCACGGCGCTTTTCCGGCCGCCAAGCCGCACGCCGGGGCAGATGGAACTGTGGTGACCCGGGCGTATACTCGGGATACGCGGGGAGCGCATTGAGACGAGGAATTTCATGGTGCGCAGGCTAGTCCAGTCAGTGTGTCATGCCGGTAGCGGCACCGCGACGCTGCTGCTCGCGGGCTGCATGACGGCCCAGCTCGACGAGGACCGCCAGCTCACCACGCAGATCGCCGCGCATGAGTCGGTCGTGCTGCTCGCGAAACCGCATGTCGAGGGTATCACCGCCGAAGACGAGTTCATGGACTGCGTCGGCAACAAGATGATGCGCACGGCCGGCATCCAGGTGCGGCCGAACGACGACTTCGTGGACTCGATGTTTCCCTGGCTCGAGCCCTCGACCGCGCCGCAGCGCCCGGAGGGCGTGAGCAAGCTGCTCGCGAAGGACGTCGTGGCCGCGCGCATCGCCGAGAGCGGCGTGCGCTACATCGTCTGGATCGACGGCGCGACCCGCCAGACCGACAGCGGCGGCTCGATTACCTGCGCCATCGGCCCCGCTGGCGGCGGGTGCATCGGTTTCGGCTGGTGGGAGAAGGAATCCGACTACGAGGCGACGGTCTGGGACATCAACACCGGGCGCACCGCGGGATCCGTCTCGACGAATGTCACGGGCAGCTCAGCCCTGGTCGGCGTGGTGGTGCCGCTGCCGTTCATCGCGCGGGTTCAGGGCACGGCCTGCGACCGGCTCGCCGGCCAGCTTGGGGCCTTCCTGAAAGGTGAGGACATCCCGTCGCCCGCCAAGGGGACCTGAGCCGGGATCGGACGCGGCCGGTGAACCAATGCCGGGGCCGGGGTCTCCAAGATGGCAGGCTGGATCAATACCGACCGCCTGCTCGTGAGGCGCCCGGCCGGGAGACTGAGATGAAACTCACTCACATCGTGCGCTCCATCGCGATCGTCGTGGCCCTCGGCCTGCTGTTCGGCTGCATGACGCAACAGTCGACCCAGCGCTCGGGCGGATCGTCGGGTGGAGGCCAGCAGTCGGGCGGCGGTTCGTCGGGCGGTGGGGGTTCCTCGGGGGGCGGCTCGTCCGGTGGCGGGGGCTCATCCGGTGGCGGAGGCTCGTCGGGCGGCGGCGGAATCCCGGGCGGCGATTCTTCAGGCGGTGGCGGCGACAGCTCGGAGTTTCCGTCGACGACTGAAACCCCGGGCGGCCAGAGCGGACCAATTCCGATCCCCGGCGAGGACAGTGGCGCCGTGGGCGGTGCCACCCAGGCTGAGTCCGGCAGCAGTGGCAGCGCCGGCCAGGGTCCTGACGCGGGCGCGCAGGGTGGCGCAGCCGGCAGCCAGGGCTCCGACGGTCGACCCTGTGTCAGTACCGATGATCCCAATACAGATGCAGATGATACAGATGCAGATGATGACGACCTGAACGTTGAGGGTTGTGTCAGTCCAGAGGTCGGCGGACTTCCCGGAGGCCTGCCGGGCGGACTGCCAGGCGGAGTACCGGGTGGTGGAGCGCCGGGCGGTTTGCCGGGCGAGCCCGGTGCGTCCGGTGGTGGCAGCCCCGGTGCGGGTACGACCGCAGGCGGTGCCGTCGGCAACCCGGGCGGCGGCGGCACCGAAAGTTCGGACGCGAGCGGTGGCGGCGCCTCAGGACAGGGGCCTGGAGGAACGGCCGGCGGTTCGGGCGGCCGCAGCGCCGAAATCGGGCGCCGGCTCGACGAGACATTCGGCACGTTCGACGCCACCGTGCGCACCGCGCAGGCGGATATCGCCAAGGAGCGCGCCGATGCGCAGGGAGCGGGCAGTGGCCCGGGCGGCAACGAGGATACCGGGGGCGAAGGTGATGGCGGCGGCAGCGGCGACGCGAAGCGCGAAGGCAGCCTCGAATCGGTTGGCAGCGGCACCGCCGGCGACGGCACTGCGGGCGGAGCCGGCAAAAACGGGGATGAAGACGGCTCGGCGAGCACGGATACCCAGGGCGGCGTGGGCGGCGGGGCCACGAGCGGCAAGGGCCCCGGGTCGATCCCGGCCGATATCCCCGATGGCAGCGATGACGACATCGTCGCGCGGCAGATCCGCGAGGCGGCGATGAAGGAGACGGACCCGGAATTGCGCGCAGCGCTCTGGGAGGAATACCGTCGCTACAAGAAGGGACGCTGAGGCCAGCCTCGCATGCCGATGACCCGGAATACTGCATTGGGACTTCTGCTCGCGGGCCTGCTCGCGGCCGCCGGCTGCGTGAAAGAAACGCGGCCGGTGCCGGTGCTGCAGGCCACGCAGGCGACCGCCGAGATTCCCGAGGCACAGCTGCTCGACGTCGGCGTGCACATCCTGGACCCGGGCGTCCCGGAGCAGCTCGAGGACGACCCGGAACTCCAGGACAAGGAGCGCATCTGGCCCGACATCCGCCGCGCGGAGGCGCGCTACATCGCGATGCAGTTGCGCGACACGCTCGAGGGCACCGGCCACTGGGCCACGGCGCGCGTGGTGCCGGCGACGGTCGATTCCTTCGATCTGACCGTGGACGGCAGAATCGTCGAGTCGAACGGCGCCTACCTGAAGCTCGAGATCACGGCCCGCGACGCGACCGGCAAGGTCTGGATCGACGAAAAGGAGTACGAGGGCCGCGCCGACACGCGCGTCTACCGCGACAATTACACCGCCGGCCGCGATCCTTTCGAGAACGTCTACGTGGCGGTCGCGGACGACCTGCTCGCGGCGCGCAACCTCAAGACCGGCGCCGACCTTGAGAATGTGCGCCGCGTGAGCGAGATGCGCTTCGCCGCCGACTTTGCACCGGTGGCATTCTCGCAATACCTGGCGCGGAACAGGAAAACCGGCGAGTACAAGGTCCTGCGCCTGCCCGCCGAGGATGATGTCCTGGTCAAGCGCGTCGACCAGATCCGCGAGCGCGACTACGGGATGATCGACACGGTCAGCGAGAACTACGCGGCGTTCAGCGAGCGGCTCGAGGAACCTTACACGAGCTGGCGCAAGTACACCTACGACGAGATCACCGCCGAGGAGAAGCTGAAGGACCAGGCACGCAACCGCATGATCCTCGGCGCCGCCGCCATCGCCGCGGCGGTCTTCATCCCCGACAGCTGTTCGAACCGGGACTGCGCCCGGATCGCGGACGCGGCACGCTACGGCGGCGTCGCCGGTGGCGTCGCCGGCGTGATCAGCGGCTACAAGAAGCGCGAGGAAGCGAAGATCCACACCGAATCCGTCAAGGAAATCTCGGGTTCATTCCAGGTCGAGGCGGCGCCGCTTGTAGTCGACGTCGAGGGACGCACGCTGCGCCTGACCGGCACGGCCGAGGAGCAGTACGCGGAATGGCGCCGCCTGCTGCACGAGCTGTACAAGGAAGAGACCGGCCTGGTGCCCGCCGCGCCGGTCGCGCCCGCCGCCGACACGCAGAAGCCCGCCGCGCAATCGAGCGGCGTGGGTTGATCCCCCATGATGGAGCTGACACCCGGGCTCGAACTCGGCGCCCGGTTCGTGCTGGTGCGACGGATCGGCCGCGGCGGCAGCGCCGAGGTCTGGCTGGCCGTCGACCGCCCGCGCGGCGAGCGCGTCGCACTCAAGTTCTTCCCGGAGTCTTTCGCCGCTGACGCGCCCCGCATCGCGCGCCTGGAGAGCGAAGTCGCGCGCGCGCAGGCTTTGCCGGGCGAGCACGTCGTCAGGGTGCACGGCATCGAACGCCACGAGGGCCGCGTATTCCTGGTCATGGAGTACCTGGAAGGCGGCGATCTCGGCCAGCTGCGCGGCCGCTCCTTCGCGAGCTGGGCGCGCGCCGCGGACGGCATCGCCGCCGCGCTCGAGGCGGTGCACGCCGCCGGGCTCGTGCACCGCGACCTCAAGTGCGCGAATGTCTTCCTGGACGGCGCCGGGCGCGCAAAGCTCGGCGACTTCGGCCTGGCCGCGCTTGCGGGGGCGGCGCGGGACGGTGGCTCCCCGTACAACGCGAGCCCGCAGCAGCTGCGCGGCGAGCCGGCGACACCAGCCGACGACCTCTACGCCCTCGGCGCGCTGCTCTACGAACTGATCGCGGGCCACCCGCCTTACTACCCCGAGATCACCCGCGATCGCGTGCTGCACGAGCCGGTGCCGCCGCTCCTGCCGCGCGGCGAGGTGCCGGTCGCGGTGCGCGAGCTCACGCTTCGGCTGCTCGCGAAGTCGGCCGAACAGCGTCCCGCGAGCGCGCGCGAGGTGCGCCGCGTGCTGGCCGGGCTGCAGGGGGACAACGAGACCGTCGAGCCGCTTGCGGTCGCGTTGCCGGCCGGCGGCCGGCCTGCGCCGCGCCGCGGCTACGCCCTCCCGCTCGCGTTCGCCGCTGCCGTGCTCGTCGCGGTGGCTGCCTTCGCATGGCTGCAGCCCCGGTTCGCGGGCGAGGAGTCCGCGATCGTCGCCGGCGCCCGCCGCGAGGCGGAAGAGGCGAGCGCTTCGCGCCGCTCGCAGGCCGAGCGCCTGGCATCCGAGATCAGCGTACGCGAGGCGGCCGACGCCGCCCGCGCCCGGTTCGAGGCCGCATTCAAGGCGCTCGAAGGCCGCAGCGCGGCGCGCTGGGCCACGGCGATGTTCGCCGAAGCTCGCGATGCGGGCGCCGACGCCGCGCAGCGCTACGCGGTCGGCGACCATGCCGCGGCTGCCGCCGGCTGGGACGCGGCTGCGGCACAGCTCGCGGCACTCGAGAAGTCGGTGCCCGCGGCGCTCGAAGCCGCCATGAAGCGCGGACAGGCAGCGCTCTCGGCCGGGAAGACAGACGTCGCGCGCGAGTCCTTCCGCTTCGCGCTCGCCATCCAGGCGAACCACCCGCCGGCCGTCGCTGGCCTCGCGCGCGCGGACCGGCTCGAGGCGGCACTCGCGCTGGTGGACGGTGCGCAGCGCGATGAGCAGGCTGGGCGAGCGGACGCGGCGGAGGCCGCATACCGCAAGGCGCTCGCGACCGATGCGGCGGTGCCGGGCGCGCAGGCGGGCCTCGATCGGCTCACCGCGCGCCGCAATGCGGATGCGTTCTCGGTTGCGATGTCGCGTGGCTTTGCGGACGCGGCCGCCGGTCGCTCCGAATCGGCGCGCACGGCCTTCGGCCAGGCGCTGGCGCTTCGGCCTGGCTCGAAAGAGGCCGCGGACGCGCTGGCGGCGATCGAGCGCGGCGAGCGCACGAGCGCCCTCCAGCTCCTTGAGTCGCGCGCCCGCACGGCCGAGGCGGACGAGCGCTGGGACGAGGCGCTCGCGGCCTGGCGCGAGGCGGCAGGTCTCGAGCCGACGCTCGAATCGGCGCGCGACGGGCTCGCGCGCGCGACGCCGCGCGCGGAACTGCAGCGCGCAATCGATGCCCTGAACGCAAAGCCGGAACGGCTCTGGGAGCCTGCCGCCCGGGCCGAGGCCAGGAATCTGCTGGCGGCCGCGGCGACCACCGGCAACCCCCGGGCGCGGCTCGCCGCCGCGGCGCGCGAGCTCGAGCGGCTCGCCAAGGCCGCGGAGTCGCCCGTGCGGCTCCGGCTCGAGTCCGACGGCCAGACCCAGGTGGTGATTTACCGGGTCGGGCAGTACGGTACGTTTTCGACCCGCGACGTGGAGTTGCTGCCGGGCCGATACACCGTGGTCGGCACGCGCAACGGTTATCGTGACGTGCGGCGCGAGGTCGTGCTGCCCCCCGGTGCGGCGCCTGCCGCGCTGACCGTGCGATGCGAGGAACCGATTTGACGCAACTCTGGCTCGCAGATCCGCTCGGCGAGCGGCCGATCCGGCCGGAAGAAATGCCCTTGTCCGTCGGCGGTCCGGGCGCGGCGATCGTCGTGCCCGGCTGCGGCGCCGGGGAGGTGCGTGCACGGGTCGCGGTCGCTGACGGCCGGCTCACGGTCACTCTGGAACCGGGCGCGCGCGCGAACGCGCTGGACGGTGTCGCCATCGCGCTCGAGTTTCGCGACGACCGCTCGGTCATCGTGGTGCGCCACGGCGGCATCGGCAACCAGACGCAGCCGCCGCGGTCGGACGGCGTGGCCGGCGGCACGGCGGACGCGGAGGGTGACCGCATTGCCATCGCGGTGGTGGCCTACGAGCCGCGCGGGGTGAAGCCAACACGGGCGGCGGCCGCCACGCGCGACTGGCAGCGGCCCGCCGCGTACGGCGCGGCGGCCCTGCTGGCGCTCGTTCTCGGGTTCATGTTCTGGGCGACTCCGGTCGTGGTCACGACCAGCACTGAAGCCGACCTAGACAAGGTCAATTTCGTGGGCACGGTGTTGGATCTGGGACTTGCGGGCCGTTATCTCGTGCCGCCCGGCCGCTACGAGCTGGCGGTCGAGGCAGACGGCTACGCGCCTGCACGCCGCGGCGCTGTGGTCGGCCGCGAGTCCGGCCAGCGCTTTGTGGTCGCGCTCGAGCGCCTGCCGGGTCACGTGGCCTTCGACACCGGAGGCGTTGCGGCAACGCTCACGGTGGACGGCGCGCCGGCGGGCAAGCTGCCGGGAGAAATCGAGTTGCCTGCCGGCACGCGCGAACTCGCGATCAGCGCACCGCACTATGTCGAGGAGCGCCTGCGCTTCGAGGTGACGGGAGGCGGCGAGCGCCAGGAGCTCAGGCTTGCGCTGCAACCCGCCTTTGCGCGCGTGACCGTGAATTCGGTGCCGGCGGGCGCGACCGTGTGGGCGGACGATCGCGAGCTCGGCACGACGCCGCTCGAGACCGAGCTCGATGCGGGCCGCTACACGCTCGCGCTGCTCCACCCGGACTTCCGTCGCTTCGAGAGTCCGATCACGGTCGTGGCCGGCCAGCCGCTCGCCATCGGGCCGGTCGAGCTCGGCATGCCGGACGGGCGCCTCGCGATCGCGAGCCGGCCCGCCGGCGCCGACGTCAGCATCGGCGGACGCTACCGCGGGCGCACGCCGCTGACGGTCGGCGTGCCGCCGGGCGTGCCGCAGGAAATCTTGCTGACGCTCGCGGGTCACGCGCCGGCGACGCAGTCGATTGCGGTCGAGAGCCGTGCTGAACGCCGGATTTCCGTGGATCTCAGGGCCGTGCTCGGCGAAATCCGTGTCACCGGCGAGCCCGCGGATGCAATCCTGTACGTGGACGGCGCGTCGCGCGGGCCGGCCAACCAGACGCTGTCGCTGTCGACGGCCCCGCACGTGATCGAGGTGAGGAAGGCCGGTCTCGAACCGTTCCGGACCACGATCACGCCGCGCGAAGGCCAAACCCAGGTCGTCGAGTTCGCGCTGAAGACCGCGGGCGAAGCGCGGCTCGCGGGCATGCCCGCGACGCGCACGACGTCGCTCGGCCAGCCGCTCGTGCTGGTGACCGGCGGGCGTTTCACGATGGGCAGCCCGCGGCGCGAGCCGGGCCGCCGCTCGAACGAAGCCGAGCGCCAGGTCGAGCTCCGGCGCCCGTTCTACATCGCCCGCTACCAGGTGACGAACCGGGAATTCCGCGAGTTCAAGGCGGACCACCAGTCAGGCATCTTCAAGGACGAGTCGCTGGACCTCGAGCGCCAGCCGGCAGTGCGCGTCTCCTGGCAGGAGGCCGCGGCATTCTGCAACTGGCTCTCGCAGCGCGAGAATCTGTCGCCCGCCTACGTGCGAAACGGCGACCGCTACGAGCTCGCGGACCCGGTGACGACCGGCTATCGCCTGCCGACCGAGGCGGAATGGGAGTTCGCGGCGCGCTTCGACGGCACCCGGGCCGCGCGCAGGTTTCCCTGGGGCAACGACCTGCCCGTGCCGGCGAAATCCGGGAACTGGGGCGATGCGACGGCGATCTACCTCACGCCGGTCACGATCACCGGCTACGACGACGGTTACCGAACCGCCGCGCCGGTCGGCAGTTTCGTCGCGAACCCGCTCGGTCTGCACGACATGGGCGGCAACGTGCTCGAGTGGACTTCCGACCGCTACTCGATCTACGTCGTCGGGCCGGACTACCAGGCCACGGATCCCGTCGGTCCGAAGGCCGGCGACAGCTATGTGGTGCGCGGCGCCGGCTGGCTGACCGGCAAGGTGCCGGAGCTGCGTCTCGCCGTGCGCGATTCCGCGAGCGCGGCGCGCCCGGATCTCGGATTCCGCATCGCGAGGTACGCGGAATGAGCGTCGCAAGAGCCCTGGTCGCGCTCGTCCTGGCGGGTGCCGCGCTCGGCACGGCGGCCATCGAGCCGCCCGTGTCGGCGCCGCCGCCGGAGGAACAGCCGCCCGCCAGCCAGGAGCCCGCTCCGCCGGCACAGGAGAAATCGGCGCCGGCCGACCCGGCCCCGCCCGCAGCGGAGGACGACGAGGCCCTGCCGCCGTTGCCGGCTGGCACGGTGCCGTCGGGTCCGCCGCCGCAGCGATTCAACCCGACCGAGAAAGTGCGCGCGGACTTTCCGGTCTCGTTTCCGATCGACATCTGAGGGACAGAATGAAAACCCGCTACCCGAAGGAATTCCTCTACAGCTTGGGATCGCTGGTCGCAGCGACGATCCTGGTCCACGGCATCTGGACGGCATGGGTACGCCCCAACGCGCAGGCCGTGCTTGCGGTGCAGGCCGAATCGATGCGCAACGACCCGAATTTCGTCCCGGAGCGCTCGTTGTTCGTGATCATGAAGGACTGGGAGCAGGAGAGCTGCGTGATCCTCATGATCTGGGCGCTCGCGATGATCGCCTTCAAGAACCGCACGACGGGCCGTGAGCAGGACATGCTCGAGAGTGACCCGGTGCGCGTCCCGGAAGGCATGCGCATCCTGCCCGAGGACACGCGCGAGTACGTGCGCCAGCTCGAGTCGATGCCCGCGGAGCAGCAGCAGTCGCTGGTCGTGCGCGCCTCGAAAGCGGCCCTCGCGCGCTTCGGCGCGACACGCAACGTCCAGGACGTCAGCGATGCGGGTCACGCGGTGTGCGCCGCGGAAGCGGAGCGCCTAGACTCCGAACTGTCGATGATTCGCTACATCGCCTGGGCGATCCCGGCGATCGGCTTCATCGGCACGGTGCGCGGCATCGGCAACGCGCTGTCCGAGGCGCACAAGGCGGTGACCGGCGATATCTCGGGCGTCACCGAGGGCCTCGGCGTGGCATTCAACTCGACGCTGGTCGCGCTGCTCCTGTCGCTGGTGCTGATGTTCCTGCTGCACCAGCTGCAACTCGCCCAGGAGCGGCTGGTGCTGGACGCCGAGACCTACCTCGACAACCGGCTGCTGCGCAACCTGCAGGTGCGATGATGGCGGCCGTCGGCCTGGAGATCGTGGATGCCGCACTGGTCGCCGTGCGCGCGGGTGCGCGCGTCGCGGCGAGCCCGGGCGTCGCGATCGTCGCGCCGGCGGACCTCAAGGTCGGGGAGGCGGCCGCGGCGCAGCAGCGGCTGCAACCCGTGCTCGCCGCGGACCGCTTCTGGTCCGATCTGGCGACGGATTCGTTCGCGGGCGCGGCCGGACAGGCCGTTTCCCACGCCGACCTCGCGCATGCTCACCTCGCCTCCGTCTGGCGCGCGGTCGCGACCCCCGGCGATGAAGCGGTGCTGGCGCTGCCGGGGTCGATGCGCCTGCACCAGGCGGGACTGCTGCTCGGCATTGCGCGCCATGTCGGGATGCCGGTAGCCGGGGTCGTGGACGCCGCGGTCGCCGCTACGGCCGGGCTCGCGGCGCGCACCGAGGTGCTGCACCTGGACGTGCAGCTGCACCAGGCGGTGCTCACGGTACTCGACGGCGAGACGGTGCTGCGCCGGCGGCGCGTCGAAATCGCGCCGCGCGCGGGGCTCAAGGTGATGTTCGGCGCCTGGGCCCAGCTGGTGAGCGAGGCCATGGTGCGGCGCACGCGTTTCGACCCGCTGCACCAGGCGAGCACCGAGCAGCAGCTCTACGATCGCCTGCCGGGCTGGCTGGCCACGCTGGCGGGACGCGAATCGCTCGACGTCGCGGTCGAGAGCGGCGGCAGCAGCTTCGTGGCCACCGTCCGGCGCGAGCAGTTCACGCTCGCCGCCGAGGCCTGGTACGCCCAGCTCGCCGAGCTCGTGCGCACCGGCCTGCGCGGCGGTGGGCCCGCGACGCTCGCACTGTCCGCGCGCGCGGCGCTCCTGCCCGCGCTTGCGGAGCGGCTCGGCGCGCTGCCCGGTCTTGAGGTCACCGTCCTGGCGGAAACCGCCGCCGCGGAGGCGGCGGCTGCGCGCGCCGCGGAGATCGGCCCCGCCGAACCGCCCACGCTCGTGACCGCGCTCGCGCGGGTGCACGCCGCCGCGCCCGCGATGCGGCGCGCCGTCGGTACCCCCGCGACCCACGTGGTGGTCGGCGGCCGCGCCCATGCGATCGACGAGCGTCCGCTGGTGATCGGCTTCGGCGAGGGTGCCGGCCGGCGCATCGCGCTCGGCGGCGCGGCCGAGGGCATATCCCGCTCGCATTGCACGCTGCTGCGCGATCGCGGCCGCACGCTGGTGCGCGACCACAGCCGTTTTGGCACCTTCCTCAATGGCGGGCGAGTCGCCGGCGAGGCGGAAGTCGGTGCCGGCGACCGGCTGCGGGTCGGCAGCCCCGGCGTCGTGTTCGAGCTGGTCGCCGCGGACTGAGCCAGAGCGGCCATGGCGCGGCGCCAGACGACCACCTTCAGCATGTCCTTCCTGGACGTGATTTCCTGCGGCTTCGGCGCGGTGGTTCTTTTCTACACGATCATCAGCGCGCAGGCCGGGCTGTTCCGGATCAAGGAAACCTCCGATCTTACGGCGGAGTCGCGCCGCCTCGAGCAGGAAGTCCTGGACGGCTACAAGCATCTCGCGGAACTCCGGAACGCGCTCGACTCGACCGAGGACCGCAAGATCCGTGCGGCCGGCCTGTCGCGCGAGATGCTGGAGAAGCTGCGCGTCACCGAAGAGGAGCTGTCACGTTACGAGCACGACACGCTGGCCCGCCGCGAGAGCCTCGAGCGGCTCAAGGCGGACCTGATGCAGCTCGAGGAGGGCACGCGCCGGCTGCGCGAGACGGCGCCCCCGGAATCCGTTCCCGCGCCGCTCGATCGCGAGCAGCTCGTGACCCTCCGGGTCGACGGCAAGCGCGTGCTGGTGCTGGTGGATGCCTCGGCCAGCATGCTCGATGAGACGCTCGTGAACATCATCCGCCTGCGCAACATGCCGCCCGAGCGGCGCATCCAGTCGCAGAAATGGCGGCAGGCGGTCAATTCCGTGGAGTGGATCGCCGCGCGCCTGCCGGAGGCCACGCAATTCCAGGTCTATGCCTTCGACACGGCGCCGCGACCGGTGGTCGAGGGGACGGCCGGCCGCTGGCTCAACGCGAAGGATGCCGGCCAGATCGAGACCGCGATCCAAGCGCTGCGTCGCACGGCGCCCACGGGCGGGTCGAGCCTGCAGAACGCGTTCGCCGTCATTCGCGAGCTCGACCCGGCGCCGGACAACGTGATCCTGATCACCGACGGCCTGCCGACGCAGGGCGAGAAGCCGCCGCTGGTGCGCACGCTCGTGACGGCCGAGCAGCGCGAGGACCTGATGCAGGATGCCGTGAAATCGCTGCCGCCCTCGCCGCCGCCCTTCAACGTCGTGTTGTTGCCGATGGAAGGCGATCCTTCGGCGCCGATCTACTTCTGGCGCCTGGCGCGCTCGACGAACGGCGGATTCCTCAGCCCGGCTCGGGACTGGCCATGAAGCGGCGCACCCGGCGCGACACCGAGACCTTCAGCATGTCGTTCCTCGACTGCATCTGCTGCGGCTTCGGCGCGATCATCCTGCTGCTGGTGCTGAACGAGTTCGGCGAGCCGATCCAGCTCGAACAGAGCAAGATCGACCTCGACCAGCAGATCGTGAAGATGGAGAAGGAGCTGTTCGACATCCGCGGCCTCTCGGTGGTGCTCGAGCGGGAGCTCCGGGAGCGCATCGAGGAGCTGAAGTCGGAGCAGATGCGCCTCGCGCGCCTGCGCGGCGACCTGTCGGCCGTCGAGGGCCGTCACAAGGCGAGCACCGAGGAGGAAGATGCGCTCAGGAAGCTGACCGAGACGCTGACCACCGCGCAGCGCTCGCTGATCGACGAGTCCCGCGAGCTCGAGAAGAGCGGTTGGCGCAGGGTGTACGAGCAGCCGGTCGCGGGCGTGCCGATCGACAGCGAGTACGTGATCTTCATCGTCGACACCTCGGGCTCGATGCAGTCGCAGAACTGGCGCTACGCCGAGGAGAAGCTGGCCGAGGTGCTGAATATCTACCCGAAACTCAAGGGCATCCAGGTCATGGACGACGAGGGCGGGTACATGTTCACGGAGTACCGGGGCAAGTGGATCCCGGACTCGCCGGCGCGCCGTAAGGCGATTCTCGATCGCTTCCGTGGCTGGCAGGCGTTCTCGAACTCGAGCCCTTCGGAGGGCATCATCGCCGCGGTGCGCACATTCTGGGCCAAGGACCGCCCGATCAGCATCTACGTGTTCGGCGATGAATTCACCGGCCCGTCGATCCAGGAGGTCGTCGACACCGTCGATCGCATCAACCGCGCGGCGGGCACCGGCGAGCGGCTGGTGCGTATCCACTCGCTCGGTTTCCCGATCCCCGGCCAGTACCCGCAGCACACCAGCATGCGCTATGCCACACTGATGCGGATACTGTGCGCGCGCAATGGCGGGGTCTTCGTCGGCCTGCCGGAAGGCCAGACGGCGGCATTGCGGCGGAGGAAGTCGTGACCGGAAGCGTATTGCCGGCGGCAGCCGCCGTTCTTGGCCTCATCGCCCTCGCGGCCTGCTCGACGACCGAGCTCGAGACGCGCGCGGCGCTGCCGCCGCCGCTGCTCGAGCAGCTGCCGGTGCGGGTCGGCATCCACTACTCGAAGGAATTCCGCGAGTACGTGCACCGGGAACCGCGCGCCAACATGAATTACTCGGTCAGCCTCGGGCCGGCGCACGTGACCAACCTTAACTGGCTGCTCGGGGCCATGTTCCGCGACCTGGTGCAGGTGGACGACCCGGCGAAGATCGCCGCGGTCGCGCCGCCGCTCGCCTTCGTGCTCGAGCCGCGCTTCGAGGAGTACTCCTTCCTGACGCCGAAGGACGTCGCGGGCGAGGCCTTCATCGTCACGATCCGTTACCAGCTCACGGTCTACGACGGCGGCGGCGCGCGCGTGGACTCGTTCGCGTTCACCGGCTACGGGCGCGAGAAGTCGCACGCGCTCGGGAACAAGGAGCCGCTCGCCGCCGCGACGCAGCGCGCGATGCGCGATGCGGGCGCCAAGATCGCGGTCGAGCTCACCGACCAGGAGTCGGTGCGGCTGCTGTTGCGCGGCGCCGGGAGCCCGCTGCCGGCGTCGCCGCCGCAGCCGGAGAAGGCGCCCGTAGAGCCGCCCGCAAACCCGGCTCCCGAGGAACCACCCGCCGACCCGGCACCCGAGGAGCCGCCGCCGTCAGGTTCCGGGGTCTGAGGCCGGCTCGACTGCGGTCTCGGCGGCAGGGGGCTGCTTCGCCGTCGACTCGGCATCATCCGCGGGTGTCGCCTCCTCCGCGGTGTCGAACCACTCGCTGGTGAAGGTCACGCCTGCGGTCGCGACTGCCTTTCCCTCGGCGAACCGCGGGCTGTAGATCGCCCGCGCGATTGCGCGCCGCGACAGCATGAGCTGGGATTCGTTCATGTCGCTCGACACGACGGCGATGTCCTGCGGCAGGCCGGCCTCCGTCACCAGGAAGCTGAACACCGTCTTGCGGACCACGAACGAACCGGCCGGTGCGTTGATCTTGCGTGGCGCCCCGGCCGGGGGCCGGTAGAACACCATGCGCGGCTCGCGCAGCGGGTGGGCGAGGAGGGGGTCGGTGGCCGACCTCCCGTCGAGCAACGCTGCGACCTCCACGTAGTACGGCATCGATTGACCGGGCTTCGCCAGCACTTGGAACCAGTCGCCGAGTTCGAGCAATGCCTGCGTCACCAGCTCTACCGGGGGGTCAGGCGTCGACCGCACCAGCTCGAGGGCGTGCTGCGCCGCCTTGAGGCCGGTGCGATCGGCTGATGGTGACGGCGCGCGGGCTTCTGGAAAGACCCTGCCGGCAAAGTCTCTCGTGAACTCATCGCGCTGGGGCTGCGCGCTTTCGCTCGTGTCGGGGTTCAGCGAATACTGCAGCCGGTGGCAGCGCGAGATGCCGGTGAGAGCGGTGACCGCGTCCGGGCTGAAACCGGGATTCGCGGCGAGCGCGGCGTCGCGCGCGCGCAGATACATGAGCCGCGCCGCGATGTACTCGTGCAGGTTCTCGTAGAACCCGCCCAGTTCGAGCAACGCCGGGATGGTCCGGGTGTCGCCATAGCCGTAGTTCTGCTCGGCGATCTTGAGTGCGTACTGGTGCGCGCGCTCGGCACCGGCGAAATCGCTGATGGCAGAGCGGCTATCTGCGGCCTGGCGCAGCAGCGGAACCTGCTGCAGGTTGAACAGGCCGTCGGCGCGGCGGCTTACGGCGAGCGCGCGCTCGTAGAGCCCGGCGGCGATCGCGTGCTGGTCCTGGGCGGCATATACGGTGCCGAGGCCCGCGAGCGGCACGACCAGCCGGCGCGACGAAATGCCCTGCGTGGTCTCGAGCAGGTCCAGGGACTTCTGGTAACTGTCGGTTGCCCCCGCGTAGTCGCCGATCTGAAACTGCGTGGCGCCGAGGTTGTTGTAGGCGACCGGCAGCTCGTAGTCGGGGTCTTCGCCATGCTCCGAGAGTTCGACCACCCGCTTGGCGTAGGGGAGCGCCTGCCAGTACTGGCCGGTTTCGTACAGCGCCCGGAACTGCTGGTAGGCCTCGAGCCGGATGTCCTGGCCGAGGATCTTCAGCCGTTCCTGCGGAGCGCCGGGCTTCGCCGGGACCTGCGGTACCGTGGCCTCGGGGATGGCAGGCGCGACCGCTGCCGGCGGCGGCTCGACGTCGGCCTGCCCCTGGGTGGAGCCTGCGGTGATCAACAGGGCTGCGAGCACGGAATTCATTGCCGCGAAGATAGACTATTCGCCGCCGACCGTGTTCCCGCCCCGCAACGCGCCGGCTCAGCCAACGCTGCCCTGCCGCTCGAAGATCGCGATGAGCCCACCGGCGCACACGGCGAGCAGCGGGTCGGTGATCTCGGCGGTCTGGCCGGGGAGCCAGGTCTGCAGCAGTTCGATGGCGAACACCGCGCCGGCGCCGATGCCGGTCGCTGCGAGCACGGAACGGCCGGCCTGTACCAGCAGCCAGACCAGCGCGCCGTTCGTGAAGCAGCGCAGGAACACGTCGGCGAGATTCGCGGCGCGGTACTGGGTGAGCGATTCGCCGAAGGGCAGGAGCGCGAAGCGGTCCGGCGCGAGCTGGAAGTCGAAGGGCGCGAGCCCGGTCCAGGCGATGAGCAGCAGCAGCGCCCCGGCGACGAAGCTCGCCGCGCGCGCGCTTCCAAGGCGCGCGAGCGGCCGGGCCAGCAACAGCGCGGCGGCCATGCCCGCGAGTTCCTCGCCCTCGAGCGCAAGGCCCGTGAACAGGATGCGCCCTGCGAGCACGATCGCCATCGCACCCGCCGCGAGCGAGGTCGCGCGCCCGGGCGCGAGCCGGCCGGCGACGAGTAGCAGCGCCAGCCAGGCGATCGCGTGCGCGAGAAACGCCGACGTCGCAAAGCCGGTGCCGGCGACGAGCGGGGCGAAGCTGGCCGACCATTCCGCGGGATCGAGCCCCGGCGCGAACGGCGCGAGGCGGTAACCCGCCCACGAGAACAACAGGGCGGCGGCGACCGGGTGGCGCAGGAGACCGGCGAACCGGGAGGTGTGCAGGTTCCGCCGCGTGCGCGCAATCGCGAGCGCAAGGCAGCCGCCGGCGAAGGCGCCCGCGGTGTTGCAGGCGAAGTCCGCGAGGCTCGCGACGCGCCGGGTTTCGAACAGCTGCGCCGTCTCGATCGAGAACGAGAGCAAGGCGCCGGCAAGCGTCGCGGCGGCGACCGCGAGCGCGCCCCCGAGGCGCGGCACGAGCAGCCAGGCGAGGCAGGCGCCGAGCGGCACGTAGAGCAGCACGTTTGCGGCGACATCGCTGCGCGTCGTGCCCGCGCGCGGCAGACCGCCGAAGCGGCCAAGCGCTTCGGCGCCGGTGAGCGAGAAGCTGAACGGGTAGAGCGAACTGAAAACGATCAGGAAGCCGATGACGGCGAGCAGCCAGCCTGCGATGCGCCGGTCGTGCGTGGTCACGCGCTCACCCGAGCCGCACGGAGCGCCGCAGCTGCAGCACTTCCTCGTTGCCGAGCGCGCGATACCGGCCCGGCGGCAGGCGGCCGAGACGCAGCGAGCCGAGCGCGACCCGCTCGAGGCTCCTGACCTTGATGCCGACCCGCGCGAACAGCCGCCGGATCTCGCGGTTCTGACCCTCGGTGAGGGTCACGGAAACGAGCGACAGGTCGCCGCGGCGGCGATCCCTCATCCGCTTCAGCACGCGCACCGCCTGCATGCGCGCGCGCTTCGCGCCGCCTTGCGCCGACCCGGGGTCGGCCAGGAACACGCCCTTCGCGAGCTGCGCGAGCGCGGCATCGGTGAGCGCGCCCTGCACGGCGACGCGGTACTCCTTGGGGATCCCCGAGCCTGGATGCGCGAGCCGATGCGCCAGCTCACCGTCGTTCGTGAGCAGCACGAGGCCGGTCGAGTCGGCGTCGAGGCGGCCGACCGGATACACGCGGTCGCCCGGCGGCACGGCCGAGCGCACGAGGTCCACGACGTTCGCCCGCCCGCCCGGATCGCGTGCGGTCGAGATGACGCCCTTGGGCTTGTTGAGCATGAGGTAGAGCCGCGCGCGGTCGCGGCGCGCGCCGCCCACGCCGAGGTCGAGCACTTCGCCGTCGAGCTCGATCAGGTCGCGCGCCGGATCGAGCAGGCAGGGCAGTTCGAGCACCCGCCGGCCGTTGACGCGGATGCGCCCCGCCCGGATTGCGAACTCCACGTCGCGGCGCGAAGCGACGCCCGCGTCGGCGAGCACCTTCTGCAGCCGCTCGCCCTCATAAGGCGCGGCCGGCGCGGGGCGGGCGTGCTGTCGGTCGCGGAATCGGGGGTCGTGCATGATCCGGCCCAGGGGCTTCGGCCCCAAGGCTCGGATCATAAGGCGACGGTGAAGGGGACGCGCCCCTTCAGGTCAATCAGCCGACTTTTGCGCCCGGCTTCAGCACCCAGACCTTGCACCAGCCGGCGGCAGCGACGTCCTTGCCCGGGAAGATGTTGCAGGGTCCGGCCGCCGCGCCCGCCTTGCCGGTGTACTGCATGCAGTTGGCGCAGGTCTGGCCCGGCTTGTAGTTCGGGTTGGCCTTCGCATCCACGCTCTTGGCGTCGGCGACGTAGCCGAGCGACTTCGCGGTCGCATCGGTTTCGGACAGCATCGCGACCTCGGCGGGGTGGGCCAGGAGGCCGGCGGCCGGCACGGCGGCCAGGCCTGCGATCGCGGTCTGCAGCAACTGTCGGCGGGAGAGCTTTTCGTCGGTCATCGGGATGTCCTCGTGAATTACGGTGCCACCGTGGATCGTATTGTCGCAACTCCGCGCGCCGGTTGCCAGCAATGAGAACCATTCCTAAGTCGGCCGCGGTCCGTGTAACGTTGCGCTGCAGACCGGGCGCGCTTCGTGGAGGTGTGCGGTGCCATCCAAGTTCCTGTTCGTGTCCTACGACGGCCTGATCGGCGACATCGCCTGGCAGGTCACCAAGGAAGGCCACGAGGCGAAGTACTACATCGAACACGCCGAGGAGCGCGAAATCACCGCGGGCTTCGTGCCGCAGACCGCGGACTGGCGCGCCGAGGTCGACTGGGCGGACGTCATCGTGTTTGACGACGTGCTCGGGCACGGCACGCTCGCCGACGAACTCCGGAAGAACGGCAAGAAGGTCGTCGGCGGCACGCCGTATACGGATCGCCTCGAGGACGACCGCGGTTTCGGCCAGGCGGAGCTGAAGGCCGCGGGCGTCAACATCATCCCGCAGCAGGATTTCACCTCCTTCGACGACGCGATCGCATTCGTGAAGGCGAACCCCAACCGCTACGTGATCAAGCCGAGCGGCGAGGCGCAGAACATGAAGGGCCTGCTGTTCGTCGGCGAGGAGGAGGACGGGCGCGACGTCGTCGAAGTGCTCGAGGACTACAAGCGCGCCTGGGCGAACCAGGTGCGGAGCTTCCAGCTGCAGCGGCGCATTCTCGGCGTCGAGGTCGCGACCGGCGCATTCTTCAATGGCCGCGAGTTCGTGTACCCGATCTGCGTCAACTTCGAGCACAAGAAGCTGTTTCCCGGCGACATCGGCCCGCCCACCGGCGAGATGGGCACGGCAATGTTCTGGAGCGAGCCGAACAAGATCTTCAACCAGACGCTGCGCAAGATGGAGCCCGCGCTCGCGCGCGAGGGTTACGCCGGCTACATCGACGTCAACTGCATCGTCAACGTGAATGGCGTCTACCCGCTCGAATTCACCGCGCGGTTCGGGTACCCGACGATCAGCATCCAGCAGGAGGGCCTGCTGACGCCGATGGGCGAGCTGCTGCACGGGCTCGCCAGCGGGACGCTCAGCCGCGTGCGCGCGCGCGGCGGCTACCAGGTCGGCGTGCGCCTCGTGGTGCCGCCATTCCCGTACACCGACCCCAAGCGCTTCGAGACCAGCAGCAAGGACGCGGTGATCCTGTTCAAGACCAAGTCGCGCGAGGGAATCCACCTCGAGGACGTCAAGCTGGTGAACGGGGAATGGCTGGTGACCGGTACGTCCGGCGTCGTGCTGATCGTCTGCGGCACCGGGCCCTCCATGCGCCACGCGCAGAAGCAGGCCTACAACCGCGTGAAGAACGTGATGATCCCGAACATGTACTACCGCGAGGACATCGGCGACCGCTGGATCGAGGAGGACAGCGACCGCCTGCACGCCTGGGGGTACCTGCGCGAATGAATGCCCCGGCGCGGCCCGCTTGCTAGACTCGCGCCGGGCCTGTAGCTCAGTGGTTAGAGCAGGGGACTCATCTGGAAAAGGTGCCCCAGCGCCGAAAGGCGCCGGGTGGACGGGACGAATTCAGGGAAACCTTCCAGCGCGCGAGCGGCTGATGGCAATCCTGAGCCGAGCCGGCGGTGCACCGCCGGAAGGTGCAGAGACTACCTGAGGGCTGTTGCATGCCCTTGATGACAGGCACGAGCGTCCCGCACCCTGGCCGGCTGCGCCGGCCGCGGGTGAAGAGATAGTCCGCGCCCGCCGGAAACGGCGGGGCCACGCGAATCCCTTGGTCCTGGGTTCGAATCCCAGCGGGCCCACAATAGATTCTCCCTACTTTCCGCAGCGCAAAAAGTGTTGCTGCACAGCAACACACGGTCCGGACTTGCGGCGATGACTTAAATGCGGAGAAACTCTTCTTTACAACAACGCCCGCAGTCACGGGCCAGAGAGGGGCTGGATCATGGACAGGAACATCAACCTGCGACCCGCATCGGTCGTTGCAACTGCGGTTGCGCTCGTGCTCGCGCATAACGCCATCGCTCAGGAAGAGCCGACCGCGCTCGGCGAAATCACAGTAACCGCGCGCAAGCGCGCCGAATCGTTGCAGGACGTACCGTTCGCCATCAGCGCGCGCACGGGCGGGCAGCTCTCGGCCGCCGGCGCGGTGAACATCGAGGATATCTCCCGCAACGTCGCGGGTTTCACGGTTCTGAACCTCGGTCCCGGCCAGAGCCAGGCGGCGATCCGCGGCGTGTCGGGCGGCAAGATCGACCGCGACCTGCCGGGCGTCAAGGAACAGATCGGCGTCTACATGGATGAATCGCCGATTTCCCTCTCGCTGTTCACGCCGGACCTCGAGCTGTACGACCTCAATCGCGTCGAGGTGCTGCGCGGACCACAGGGCACGCTGTTCGGCGCGGGCTCGATCGGCGGCACGGTGCGCTACATCAGCAACCAGCCGGACCTTTCGGACGGCTACGGCGACGTCGAAGTCGGCATGACGAGCATCGACGACGGCGACACTGGCGGAAACGTCAGGGCAATGCTGAACATGCCGATGGGCGACCGCAGCGCGCTGCGGCTCGTCGGCTACTACAACCAGCTGCCGGGGTTCATCGACGCGCACGGTCCCAACGGCAGGCTGAACGAGGACGTCAACGGCGGCCAGCGCAAGGGCGGGCGGCTGGCGCTGCGCTGGGAGGCGACCGAGAACGTCACGATCACGCCGCGCGTGATCTACCAGGACGTCGACATGGACGGCTACAACCGGGAAGACGTCTGGAACATGCTGGGCAACGAGTTCACGACCACCCAGCCGGCCGTGCAGCTGGGCGAGCGCGAACAGTACCGGCAGTTGCAAGAGAGCTTCGAGGACGAGTTCAAGCTCGGCGACCTCACCATGGAGTTCGACCTCGGCGGCGTGGTGCTGACCTCGGTCAGTTCGTATACCGAGCGCGACATCCTCGTGCTCCGCGACGCGACCCAGCTCACCGGCAGCGTGACATTCTTCAACCTCGGCGGCGACGGCAGCCAGATCCGCCTGAACTCGCCGCTGTACGACGCGACGAGCGTCGAGCTGTTCACGCAGGAACTGCGGCTCAGTTCCGACCACGACGGCAAGTCCCAGTGGGTGCTGGGCGGCTTCTACAGCGACATGGATCGCGTGTACGGCCAGCAGCTGCCGACGCCGGGCTACGACACCCTCGTCGATCTCCTGCTCTGCGATGGCGCGCCTCCAAACTGCCTGCCCAGCACGGACCTTGGAGCGCCGGTCGAAGACATGCCGTTCTACTCCATCATCCCGTACCAGATCGAGCAGTTCGCGGTCTTTGCGGAAGCCAACTTCCAGATCGGCGAGAAGGCCAACCTGGCGGTTGGTGGCCGCTATTACGACTTCTCCGAAGATCGCGTGCTGACGTTCGGCGGACTGTTCTCCGACCCGAGCGCGGGACCGGGCTCGACGGAGTCCGACGGCTTCCTGCCGCGTGTGCTGTTCTCCTATGACTTCACCGAGAACGTGCAGATGAACGCGCAGGTTTCGCAGGGCTTCCGTCTCGGCGGCATCAATGACCCGCTGAATCTCACGCTCTGCACGCCGGAGGACGTCGTGACCTTCGGCGACCGGCCGACGTTCGACGATGAGAAGCTCACGAACTACGAGCTCGGCGCGAAGATCTCGTTTGCGGATGGACGCGGACAGTTCAACATTTCCGCCTTCCACGCGGAGATCGAGGACCTGCAGGCGGTCATGCTGGCGGGCTCCTGCTCGTCGCGCATCGTGATGAACGTGCCGGATGCCCACTCGACGGGCGCGGAGTTCGAGCTGTCCGCGGCGCCGACCGACCGGTTCGATTTCGGCATCTCGGCCTCGTATGTCAACTCGGAAGTCGATTCCGACATTTCGACGGTGATCCAGGACGGCGATCGTCAGCCGGTGGTGCCGGAATTCTCGATCTCGGCGAATGCCACCTACAGCTGGCCATTCACACCGACGGTCGACGGCTTCATCACGGGCGTTTACCAGCACGTCGGCAGCCGCTACACGCAGATCGCGGATCAGCGTGACGGATTCGGAACCTTCGACATCCGGATCAATCCCGCCGGGAACCCCGCCGGTTACGGTGACCCGACCATCACGTCGTTCACGTTCGACCCGCTGATGCCGGCCTACGACATCGGCAATATCCGACTCGGCGTGCGCGGCGACAGCTGGGAGGCAGCGCTGTTCGTCAACAATGTCGGCGACGAAAACGCGCGCCTCGGCCTCGACCAGGAGCGTGGCCGCGTCGCCCGCGTTGGCTACCTGGTGAACCAGCCGCGCACCTACGGAATCTCGTTCCGCAAGGAATTCGGCCGCGAGGCGCCGGCACCGATGGCGGTTGCCGCTCCGCCCCCGGCCCCCGCCGCCCCCGGGCGATGAGGACATGGACGGCGTCACGGACGACTAAGGACCGCTGCCCGGGCACGACGCGCGGCGTCCAGGTCGACGCGATCGGGTGCTTCAAGGAGGTCGAGCTGCGCGGCGTGCTGTTCGACACGAGCTCGTCGGAATTGAGCGCGGCTGACAAAACGAGGCTCGACGAGGCGATCGGTAACTTCAAGCGCCTGCCGCCGGACGTCGCGGCCGGCACCAGCATCGTGGTCGAAGGCCATACGGACAACACGGGCCCGGAGGCCTACAACCAGGCCCTGTCCGAGCGCCGCGCGGACGCCGTGAAGCAGCACTTCGTCGCCGCGGGCACATCCCGGCCTCCATCATCACGACGGTGGGCAAGGGCATGTCGATCCCGGTCGACACCAACGCCACGCGTGGGGGCCGGGCGAACAACCGGCGCGTAGTGATCCGGGCGACACGCTGAAGCCCGGACCTCGAGTCCAGGGGCCGGTCCTTCACGGGACCGGCCCTTTTTCATGGCCCGCGCGGCCTTGGGGTCCGATTGAGCGGGTATTTGTCGGTTTCTTGCGTCCCGCGTCACGCCCGCGTTCAGCCGGGTTTGTCACTGTTTTCCGACCCATCCGAAGCCTGCGGCGCGCAGCCGCGGAGTACCGCCCGATCGAAGCCTTGAACACAGCGCTGCAGGCCTCCCAGGGCGCGAGCGGCTACGCGGACTGCCTCGAGGCCATCCGCGTGCGCCTGGCCGCGCGCGAGGCAAAGCTCTACGGCATCGCCGTGGTGGTCGTCTACGTGCACCAGCTCGGGCGCCTGCTCGCGGACGCCGGGCAGATCAATGCCAGCCGCATGCTCGACGAACTCCGGAACCGGCTCTCGCAGGTCTCGAAGCCGGGTGACTACTTCGCGCGGCTCGGCGACCGGAAATTCGTGTTCGTGTTCTCGACCCTGCGCAACGAGGGCCACGCGCTGCTCGCGGCCAACAAGGTCCTGCGCGCCGGCAGCGAGCCCGTTTCCGCAGGGGGATACCACGCGAGCCTGAAGCTCTCGATCGGCATCGCGATGTTCCCGACGCACGGGCGCGCGCCGGAGGCGCTCATGCAGTGCGCCGAGGCCGCGCTGCTCGAGGCCTGGAAGACGCAGCAGCCGACCGTCATCTACGCCGAGGGCAGGGCGGCAGAGCTCGCCTCCGGGTGGGACCTCGAAGGGCAGCTCGCCAACGCGTTCGAGCGGGGAGACTTGGTCCTCGCCTACCACCCGAAGCTGTCGCTGGCGAAGCACGAGATCGTCGGCTGCGAGGCGTTGATGCGCTGGAACCGGCCGGACGCCGGCAACGTGCCGCCGGAGATCTTCATCGAGCTCGCCGAAATGACCGGCCAGATCGACCCGCTGACCCGGTTCGCCTTCGACCGCGCCTTCCGCCAGCTCGGCGAATGGCCGAAGTCGCTGGGAGCGCTCGGCATCGCCGTCAATGTCACGCCGTCCATCATCGGCAACCCGGACTTCGTGAGCCTGCTCGAGCGCACGGCACGTCAGTGCACGGTGCGGCTCGAACGGATCACGGTGGAGGTCACGGAGAACGCGTTGATGGCCGAGCGCCATCGCAGTCACGACGTGCTCGCGCGGCTGCGCGAGCTCGGCGTGCGCGTCTCGATCGACGACTTTGGCACCGGCTACTCATCGCTCGCGTACCTGAAACAGATTCCGGCCGACGAGCTCAAGATCGACAGGTCCTTCGTCGGCAACATGCTCGCGGATCCGGCCGATGCCCGCCTCGTCGAGCAGGCCGTCGCGCTTGGCCATGCCTTTGGCCTGGAGGTGGTCGCGGAGGGCGTCGAGAGCGCCGAGGTCGCCGCGAAGCTCGCCGCGATCGACTGCGACTACGTACAGGGATTCCATTACGCGCAGCCGCTCGCGCCGCGCGACTTCCCGGCCTGGGTTCAGGACTGGCGCAAGAACCACTAGCGGGCAATGAAGGGGTGCGTCCCCTTCATTGCCCGCTAGTTGCTGTCGTAGGGGTTGAAGCCCCCTGACTTGTCCTTCTTGGCAGCCGGTTTCGCCGGCTCGCTCTCGGATCGTTCGTCCGGCATTACGAGTTTGCGCAGGCTCTGGGTGTTGACGAGCGACAGCTCCTCGGCTTTCTCGCGCGTCGCTTCGCTGAGCGGCGCCGTGGTCACGCCGCCGCTGCGCTTCGGTGCATCGGCCGGAGGGCGTCGGAAGCCTTCTCGAGATCGGCGTCGCTCAGGATCTGGAAGCGCCCGGTCGCCGTTTCGCGCGCCAGCACGCCATCCTTGCGGCTGGCCGCCAGTTTCCGGATCTCGGAACTCGCTTCGCTCCCTTCGCTCTTGAGGATCTGCTGCAGCGCATCCGTCGAGACCAGCTCGAGCTCGATGGGCTCGACCTCGCCGAGCCAGACCGACCGGCCGCGCTCGTCCCGCCCGACCTTGCCGGCCTTCCGGGTCTGCACTGTCTCGTCAGGGTCCTTGGACATGGCGACCGATTCCGAGGCGCCGCCGCGCGGCCGCGGGCAGACTATATACTGCGCGCCAGTGAACGTCTTCATCCTCAGCGCGGGCCGTTCCGGTTCCCAGACGTTCGCGCGGGCTTGTGCGCACATCACGAACTACACGAGCGCGCACGAGTCGCGCAGCGGCCTGCTCGGCGAGGCGCACTTCGACTATCCGGACCGGCACATCGAATCGGACAACCGGCTCTCGTGGCTGCTCGGCCGGCTCGACCGGAGGTTCGCTGACCGCGCGTTCTACGTGCACCTGACGCGCGAGGTCGAACCGGTGGCCGTGAGCTGGGCCAAGCGCTCCTACACCGGCATGATGAACGCGTACCGCCACGCGATCCTCTGGCACTGCCCGAAGGACGCGACGCCGTACCAGGTCGCGCTCGACTACTGCGACACTGTGGAGCAGAACATCCGCCTGTTCCTGCGCGACAAGCGGAACTGGATGCCGTTCCGGCTCGAGGAAGGCCGCGCGCGCTTCCCCGAGTTCTGGCGCCGCATCGGCGCCGAGGGCGACTTCGAGGCCGCGCTCGCCGAGTTCGACGTGCGCCACAACGCGGCTTGGCAGAAACAGCCCGACGCGGCGCCTGCGCCACTACGCGCCTTCGGCAGCAAGCTGTACCGGATCGGGCGCAAGCTCCCGGTCTTCCTGCGCAACGCCTGAGGCGCCGGTGACCGGCGGCGCCGAGCCAGGAATAAGCGCGGCAGCGCGCGCGGAAAGCCGGCGCGTGATCGGCGGCTCGGCGCTCGGCACGCTGTTCGAGTGGTACGACTTCTTCCTCTACGGCTCGCTGGCGAGCCATATTGCCGCGCACTTCTTCGCCGGCGTGAACGAGACCGCGGGATTCATCCTGGCCCTGGCGACCTTCGCCGCTGGGTTCGTGGTGCGGCCGGTGGGCGCCCTGGTGTTCGGCCGGATCGGCGATCGCGCGGGGCGCAAGAACACCTTCCTCATCACGCTGTCGCTCATGGGCGTCTCCACCTTTCTCGTGGGCCTGCTGCCCGGTTACGATGCGCTGGGACCTGTGGCGCCGGCGGCGCTGGTCGCGCTGCGCCTGGCGCAGGGGCTCGCCATCGGCGGCGAGTTCGGCGGCGCGGTGATCTTCGTGGCGGAACATGCGCCGGCGCAGCGGCGCGGGCTGTTCACAGGCTGGATCCCGACGACCGCGGTCGCGGGCCTGCTGCTGTCGCTGGTCGTGATCACGGCGACGCGTGCCGCGATGGCGCCGGATGCGTTCGCCGACTGGGGCTGGCGCGTGCCGTTCCTGGTCTCGGTGGTCCTGCTCGGCATTTCGCTGTGGATCCGCTGGCGGCTGCATGAGAGCCCGGTGTTCCTGCGCATGCAGGCCGAGCGGCGGCTGTCGCGCTCGCCGCTTTCCGAGGCGTTTCTCGAATGGCGCAACTGCCGCCTGGTGCTGTTCGCGCTGTTCGGCGTCGTGATGGGGCAGGCGGTGGGTTACTACACGGCGACGTTCTACGCGTTCTTCTTCCTGGAGAGGATCGCGCGCGTGGACCCGGTGATCGTCACGCCGATCGTCATGGGCGCGCTTGCGGTCAGCATCCCCGTGGCGCTGCTCGCCGGCTGGCTGAGTGACCGGGTTGGCCGAAAACCGGTGCTCCTCGCGGGTATCGGCCTCGGCGCGCTGCTGTACTTTCCCGCGTTCGGCGCCCTGCTGGATGCGGCGAACCCCGCGCTTGCGCAGGCGCGACGCGACGCGCCGGTGGTCGTGCTGGCCGCGCCGGGCGAATGCTCGCTGCTGTTCGAGCCGGTCCTCGGGCGCAGCCACCACTCGAGTTCCTGCGACGTCGTGAAGGCCTTCCTGGCGCACGCGGGCATCAGCCACGTCACCCGCCCGCTCGCATCCCCCGGCGCCGCGCAACTCGCTATCGGCGGACGCGTCCTTGCGGCGCCGCCCGCCGAGTCGCTGACGGGTCCGGAGTCGCGAACGGCGATCGCGGAATTCGAGGCGCAGGCCCGGGCGGCGCTGGTCGCCGCAGGTTATCGCGAAGTCGCCGATCCGGCACGCATCGACGTGTTGCGCATTTTCGCCATCCTCACGCTACTTATGGCCCTTGCATCGGTGCCGACCAGCGTGGCGCCGACGCTCCTGGTCGAGCTCTTTCCGGCGCGCTTCCGGTACTCGGCGGTCGCCGTGGCGCAGAACCTTGGCAACGGCTGGTTCGGCGGGCTCCTGCCCGCTATCGCCTTCACCATCGTCGCGGCAACGGGCGACGTATTTGCAGGGCTGTGGTATCCGGTGGCGATCGCGGCCACGTGCTTCGTGGTGGGCCTGCTGGCAGTTCCGGAAACCCGGGGTCGTACGATCGACTGAGCGCGGTCCGTGCGCCGGCGGGTCGACACACGCGTGCTACGTTGAACGGGGCGGGTGAGGAGAATGGCAATGGAGGACGTGGCTGAGAACGGCAGGCCGGGACGCCGCGCGGGCCAGGGCGGCGGGGCATCCGGCCGGAGCGCCGAGTGGCAGAAGCTCGTGGCGGACGTCGAGGACCTGGTGAAGAAAGTCGCGGACGTCGATGACGCAGAAATCGCGGAGATCCGCGACAAGGTCGAACAGGCGCTCGCGCAGGCGAAGGCGACAGCCGGCGAGGGTGTCGCGGCGGCGCGGGATCGCGCCGAGGAAGTCTCGGACGCGACCGCCGACTACGTGCGCGAGAACCCCTGGGCCGCGGTCGGCATCGCGGCCGCGATCGGTATCGTCATCGGCTTCGTCGCCGGTCGTCGCTGATCTGCCGCCCGCCGGGGGATTCCTGGTATGCGCACGTTGATCGCCTCTCTGGTGCCCGCGGTGTTGCGCCATCTCGAGGCATACGCCGAGGTGGCGGGAGAAGACGTGCGCGATGCCGCGACGTTGCTCGCGCGCAAGCTGGCGGCCATCCTGATCGCTGTTGCCGCGGCTTTCGTCGCGCTCATCATGCTGTGCCTCTGGCTGGTTGCGCTCGCTTGGGACGGTCCCTGGCGCAACTGGGTCGCCGGCGGACTGGCGCTCGGCATTGCGCTCGCGGCGGTGGTGCTCGCGCTGCCGGTATTGCGGCCGAAGCACGGCCCGCCCGAATTCTTCTCGCGCACCCGGACCGAGTTTGGACGCGATCGCGCGATGCTCGAGCGCGCATTCGACAAGCGCCGGCCGGACGGCAGCGGAGGCGAAGATGACCGCGTCGGCCCATGAGGACGCGGACCCGATCCTGACGCCGGCACAGCGGCGCCTGGCCGCAAGCCGTGCCGCATTGGCAGAGATCTTCGCGCCGCCGGATCCCGAGGCGTTCCCGCGCAGCGAGACCATGCGCTTCCTGGTGGGCGGCAAGGGCCGTTTGGTCGCGCTCGGCCTGTTCATGGGCCTGCTGCTGGTCAAGCCGAAACTCGCGGCCGGGCTGGCGCGCTTCCTGCCGCTCGGCCAGGTGCTGCCGATCGCGCGCGTCCTGCTGAAGGCGCTGCGCTGAAACCGCGCCCTTGGGCATCCCGCACCGCAAGTACCTGCTGATCCTCTCGCTGCTGTTCGCCGTCTGGTGGGCGCTGCTCGCCATCCGGCCCTGGGACCGCCACACCTGGCTGCTCGAGAACGCACTCGCGGTCGCCGCCGCCGCGCTGATCATCGGCTATCACCGCAAGCTGCTGCTCTCGCGCATCTCGTACACGCTGATCTTCGTCTTCATGTGCCTGCACCAGGTGGGCGCGCACTTCTCGTACGCGGAGGTGCCCTATGACGCCTGGTTCCAGTCGCTCACCGGCCGGAGCTTCAACCAGCTGGTCGGCTGGGAGCGCAACAACTTCGACCGCGTCGTGCACTTCAGCTACGGGCTGCTGCTCGCCTACCCGGTGCGCGAGGTGTTCCTGCGCGTCGCCGACGTGCGCGGCTTCTGGGGCTACTTCCTGCCGCTCGACCTCACGATGTCGACCTCGATGCTGTTCGAGCTGATCGAGTGGGGCGCGGCCGAGCTGTTCGGCGGCGACCTCGGCCAGGCCTACCTCGGCACGCAGGGCGACATCTGGGACGCGCACAAGGACATGGCGCTCGCGAGCCTCGGCGCGCTGGTCGCGATGCTGGTGACGTATGCACTCAACCGGCGCTACCAGCGCGATTTCAACCGCGAGTGGGCCGAGAGCCTGCGCGTCAAGGGCAAGCGGCCGCTCGGCGAGGACGCGCTCGCGCGCCTGATGCGCGACTCGAAGTAGCGGGCGCGCGCTTCAGCGCGCAGTCAGGCCGAGCGGTAGCGGCGGACGCGCGTCCGGGTGGAACTGGCGCCAGTCGAGGCCGAGCTGCTGCAGGATGGTCGCCGCGACGTCGCCCTGGTGCACTTCGGGGACGTTCTGCGCCTCGCCCGTGGCCGGCGTGTCCGGGCCCGATGACCGCGATGAAGATGTCCTGGCAGCCCTGGATGCCGTAATCGTGCTCGGCCCAGTCCGCGGGCGTGCGCCCGCGGCCGTGATCGGTCGTGACGATGAGCGTGGTGCGGCCGCGGTAGGGCTCGGTCGCCTGCAGCGTGTTCCACAGGTCCGCGAGCATCGTGTCGGCGTAGTGCAGGTAGTCGAGCACCAGGTCGTAGCGGCGTGCGTGCGCCCAGTCGTCGGACTGGCCGAGGCCGATCCAGAGCAGGCGCGGCTTGTTCTTCAGCAGGTATTCCTTGGCGATGCGGAATGACAGCACGTCGTTGCTGCTCTCCTCCAAGAGCTGCTGGATCACGCGGCGCAGGTCCACGTAGCGGTCGATGTCGGGCGTCGACAGCTCGGCGGGCAGCGCCTCGCGCCCACCATTCATCAGGAACGCGCCGTCGCGGCTCGCGGCTGCGTACTTGAAGCCGTCCCAGGAGCCGATCTGCGCGACTTCCGCGTACCCGAGGTCGAGCTTCTCGCGCGCGTACTCGAGCACCGTCCGGTTCTCCGCGTAGCGCACCAGGTCATTGCTCCTGACCTCCGGCTGCGGACGACCGGTCAGGATCTCGGAATAGCCAGGGTACGAGAACTACTGGTCGTTCTGGACCGTGACCTTGCTGCCCTTCGCCTGGTTGCCGTAGACCACGCCCGCGGGCACGAGCGTCTTCCAGAAGAACGGCATCAGCGCCTCGCGCCGCTGCTCCGGCGTATCGCGCCAGTAGCGCTCCTTCATCACGTGCATCTCGTAAATGCCGGACTGCGGCTCGGGCGCGTTGGCGATGACCGGGTCCATGCCGCCGAAGAGGTCCTGCGTGCGCACGCCGTCGACGGTGGCCAGGACCACGTAACGGTCCGCAGGCGTGCCGGCCGAGACCGGGCCGGCCAGGAGGAATGCTGCAAATGCCAGGGCAAGGTGTTTCATCATTTCACGCCCGAGATGATGAGGTCGTAGAGCATGTCGGGCCGGGCATTGCTGCCCCAGTCCACGACATGAATGTAGAACGTGGTCGCGCCGGTTACCTGCAGCTGCAGGAAGGAGTCGAGGGTGACGCCGGGTTCTTCGTCGTCGTGCTCGCAGGGCGAAGTGAACGCCGGCGCGACGCAGGTGTTCAGTTGCGTGCCCGCGGCATTGACGATCTCGATCACCGTGTCGACCGGGCTGCCGTTGACCTGCGCGTCGATGTCCACGGTGACGAGGGAGTCGGTCGTGGTCGTGACGGCGTAGTAGTCCTCGTCGGGAGCGAAGGTCCCGCTCGGGTCGCCCGCGGGGCTGATCGAGGCGGAGTGCGTGCCGTTGCCGAGCGGCGTCGCAGCGGCGATCGTGTCGTTCCGCTGCGCGGCGGCGGCGTCGATGCGGATGCTCAGCGCCTGGGAATCGCTGTTGGGCGGAGAAGCGGAATCCGTGACGGTGATCGTGAAGCTCGACGTACCCGGCGTGCCCGAGGGCGTGCCGGAAATCGCGC
>Ga0194113_10000455_pt1 | contig 53206 bp, 41 predicted proteins | sample TA2MahC200mmetaG_FD_146193 | JGI IMG/M metagenome (GOLD analysis project Ga0194113, IMG submission 146193) | Freshwater microbial communities from Lake Tanganyika, Tanzania - TA2015017 Mahale Deep Cast 200m | ecosystem: Environmental > Aquatic > Freshwater > Lake | place: Tanzania: Lake...
CGCACTCCGCTGCGCTGCGTTCGCAATGACATACAACAAGGATTCTTTCGGTTGAGGCGCTTGCGCCCGTTGCTGGTTACTGCCGTGTTGTTGCTCCTGACGGCAGCCAATGTGATTTTCTACCTCCCAGGGCGTATCGGCGGTATGTACGGCCTGTTTGGCATTCAACGCGCTCGATTAGAACCCTTCCTGACCCCCGAAGCCCAGGCTTTGACTCCGGCGCTGGTTTTCGTGCACCCCGAAGATTGGCGAGAGTACGGCGCGCTCCTGGAATTGAGCAATCCCTTTCTGGATACGCCGTTCGTGTTCGTCTACAGCCGCGGGGCATCTTCGGATGCTGAGATTATGGCGCAATTCCCCGAGCGCAATGTTTTTCACTACTACCCTGAAGACCCTTATCGGTTTTATGTCGAACGGAAATAGATGGGAATCTGCAACTACTCAGCCAAACGGAGAAATTCCCGAAAAAAGGGTGTGAGCAGGGGGCTACGCCCCCTGCTCACACCCTTTTTTCGGGTAAATCCGTTCGATGGCTGAGCAGTTACGGGAATCTTATCCCTACCTCACTCGCATTGATCTTGGGCATTAGCTATTTTTTCTTGGTAAGCGGGATCGCCAGTGTATTGGTAAGCTTTATCCCAAATGTCGTCGGCGTCGCACCAGCGGCCTTCTGCCTGGAGTGCTTCGGCATAGCCGATCAGTGCGTCAACATACCGTTGCGCCGCCGAATATCCAGTGCCGTCGTGTAAATTGGGGGTCATAGCGACAACCTGCTCGAAGTAGCTGACAGCCTGCGCCCAGTCCACATCCCAGTAGCTGGCCCCGGTAATATACAGGCGCGCCCAGGTGCGGTAGCTATCGGCCTCTGTATCTAAGATGCCGAATTTTTCAGCCAGGGCAAGGTCATAGATGCCGGCTTCCAGATTCCCCAAGCCGATTTTTTGTACTCCGCGTTGCCGCAAAGACAGATAGATCATGCCATCAATGGCGACTGATCTGTAGTCCGGGTTTTTCTTGCGCAGCATTTCCAGGGTTTCGATAGCCAGACTCCATTCCTGGCTGGCAATATAGCTCTCAGCCTGAGCGATAAGCTCTTCTTCAGCGCGTGAATCTGGGGTAGGAGTCGCCTCGACGGTTGTCGGCAACGGCGCGGGAGTCGGCGTGGCGGTCACATTGAGCACCAGGAGAACCTCGGCCAGTCGGTCTGTCACGCCAGGGTAAGCCGGGTCCAGGCCAATGACGTACTCGAATCGCTGGCGCGCGACTTCGTAGCGACCGGCTTTCATGTCCAGAACGCCAAGCTCGTATTGTTCGGCGACGGCTACAGCGAGCTGGAACGCTTCTTGATTTGTTCGTCGAGCGATGCCGTTCTGGTAGCCCAACAATCCGCTCGCCCCGAGAACGAGAATCAGCCCAAGGAGGGCCACCCCTCCTCTCACCAGCCAGGATCGTCCCTTTTTCTTTCGGGGAGGAGTTGGGCTGATATCAATGGGAGCTGTGTCTGCTCCCACAGAAGGGTCTATTCGCGTAGGTTGTGTATCGTTGAATTGGTCTTTCATAGCGGGGCTAATTCTAATTCGGAAAGAGTAAAACGTAAAGCACGGAGGTATAATTTCTCTATGACACAATTCCGTTTTTATCACCCAATCACAGTACGCTATGGCGACCTGGATCCGCAGGGACATGTCAACAATGCTCGTTATCTCACCTTTATGGAACAAGCCCGCGTCTCTTATGTGAAGCATTTGGGATTGTGGGATGGCGGGTCGTTTTTCGATTTTGGCGTAATCATGGCTGATGCCCATGTCACGTTTCGGGCGCCGATCCTATGGGGGCAGCCCATTCGGGTTGGCATGCGCATCGCCCGCCTCGGAACAAAGAGTTTGGACAGTTTCTATCTCATCGAGGATGCCGAAACCGGGCAGGTACTGGCCGAAGGCAGCAGCGTGCTGGTGGCCTATGATTACCACACCTCTAGCACGATTCCAATCCCTGATGAGTGGCGTGAAATTATCGAGGCCTATGAAGGATCGAAGTAATCAAGGCATGCTCATCGACACCACCCTCCCCCCCACGTTCCTCGAATCCATCCCCGATCTGGCGCGCGCCGCAGAGGCCATGGGCTTCGACGGCATCTGGACCACGGAGACTCAGCACGATCCCTTTTTGCCCAGCCCGCTGATCGCCGAACACACCCAAAAGGTACAATTCGGCACGGCAGTCGCCATCAGCTTCGCCCGCAGCCCGGCGACCATGGCTTACACCGCCTGGGATTTGGCCCAGGCCTCCAGGGGACGTTTTATCCTGGGGCTGGGCACCCAGGTCAAAGGGCACATCGAGCGCCGCTTTGGCATGCCCTGGCCTGAATCGGTGGTTGGCAAGCTGCGCGAGCAGATTGGCGCGATCAAAGCTCTCTGGAACACCTGGCAAACGGGCGAGCGCCTCGATTTCCGCGGCGAATACTACAAGCTCACGCTGATGTCGCCTTTTTTCGATCCCGGCCCCAACCAGTATCCCGACATTCCCATCTACATCGCCGGGGTCAACCTGGGGTTGGCCAAACTGGCCGGCGAGGCCGCCGATGGCTTTCACGTCCATCCGCTCCATACGCCGCGTTATCTGCGGGAGGTCATCTTCCCGGCCATCGAAGCCGGGGCGTCCCAGGCTGGTCGGGGGCGTTCCGATGTGGCTGTATCTGTGTCTGCCTTCGTTGTCACTACAGCCGAAGAAAAATATTTTACGCGCCAGCAGATATCGTTCTATGCCTCCACCCCATCCTATCGCAGGGTGTTCGCGCTGCATGGTTGGGAAGATGTTGCCAAAGGACTCTCCGAGCTAGCAGCCCAGGGCAGATGGGGGGAGATGCCCGACCTGATCAGCGATGAGATGCTGACTACCTTTGCGGTGGTTGCAGATCCCGAGGATTTGCCGTACGCTTTGAGAGAACGCTACGAAGGGCTGGCCAATCGGTTGGGATTGTACATTCCCTTCGCCCCCGGAGAGCGGGATAGTTTCTGGCGTCATCTGCTCGAGGAGATGAACTGAGTTATGCGCGCTGATCGTCAGGATGATATTTACCGGGTACAACGTGAACGCATGGTGCGCGAACAGATCGAGCGCAGAGGCATCCGAACGCCGGGCGTGCTCGAAGCCCTGCGCGCCGTCCCCAGGCATCTCTTCGTCCTTCCCGATCAACAAACCTATGCCTATTCGGATGGCGCTATGCGCATTGGTCACGGGCAGACGATCTCCCAACCTTATATCGTCGCCTTGATGACTGACCTGTTGAAATTACAAGGCGGCGAAAGGGTGCTGGAAGTGGGCACTGGCTCAGGCTATCAGGCTGCCGTCCTGGCTCATCTGGCAGAAGAAGTGCACACCATCGAACGCCTTGCCGCGCTATCCGATCATGCGGCTCTGGTTCTCGAAGAATTGGGGATCGAGAATGTCCATCTCTATGTGGGAGATGGCACGCTGGGGTTGCCAGATCAAGCGCCTTTCCAGGCCATCATGGTCACCGCGGCGGCGCCTGATGTTCCCAAGACGCTGCTCGACCAACTCGATGACAGCGGCAGGTTGGTGATCCCGGTTGGACGCCGCTTCAGCCAGGTGTTAGAGGTCTGGCAGCGAGTTGGCGTCAGGTACGAGCAGGAAGCGGTCACTGCTGTAGCCTTCGTCCCTTTGATTGGCGAAGAGGGTTGGCCTGAAGAGACGGGAGATCGCTCCTTCCTGTGGTGAGGAATATATCCAGAGGGGAATTTGGATCACACCCAGCTTAGCGTTACCAACACCATCGGGCGGCTCTTGGTTTCGTTGTATAAGAACGAGCGCACAGTCTGCACCACCTGGTTGTGGATGTTTCCATTGCTGTTTTCGACCGCCTCGATGACTCGTTGCGTAGTCGCGTCGAGCAGATCATCTGCGCCGTGTTTGTAAACGAAGCCGCGTGTGATGATTTCGGGGATTTCGATCAGGCGCCCACTGTGGTCGAGCACCAGGCTGACCAGGACGATGCCATCTCGGGCCAGAGCTTCGCGTTCACGCACTACGCTGGGACCCACATCGCCGACGCGCGATCCATCTACGAAGATATATCCACCGGGGACACGTTCGCCCAGGGACAGCTCGCCGTCTGCGAATTCGATGATCTGGCCATTCTCGACCACCTGGATATTGTCTTCAGACATTCCGGCCTCTTTAGCGATCACTGCATGTTGCCGCAAATGGCGCAACTCGCCGTGGATAGGGATCAAGTATTTTGGCTTGACCAGGTGAATCATCAATGCCATCTCGTCCTGGCTGGCATGTCCGGAGACGTGTACGGGGGCAAGGGGTTCGTAGATCACGTTTGCGCCGCGGCGGAAGAGTCGATTGATGGTGCGGTAGATGGTCTCTTCGTTGCCCGGAATGGGACGTGATGAGAGCACAACCGTATCTTTCTCTTTGACGCTGAAACGCCGGTTCGTGCCCGCGGACAATCTGCCCACGATCGAAGATGGTTCTCCCTGCGAGCCGGTGCACATGAGTACAACCTCGTCATCGGGCATACTCAGCGCCTGGTCAAGGCTCACCAGGGTTTTGGCTGGGATGTCCAGATAACCGAGTTTCAAGGCCATCTCCGAGTTTTCGGTCATGCTGTGGCCTACGAAAGCCAGCTTTCGCCCGTGTCGTTCGGCGGCGTCAGCGACTTGCTGCATACGAGAAACTAACGAGGCGAAGGAAGCAATGATGATGCGGCCAGCAGCTTTACTGAAAACTTCATCGAAGGCCGGGTCAATCATCTTTTCCGATGGGGTCCAGCCAGGTTTATCTGCGTTCGTCGAGTCAGCCAGGAGGGCCAGGACGCCGCGGCTGGAGAACTCGGCCAGTTTGGCGAAGTCTGTCGGCCAACCATCTACTGGTGTGGGGTCGAATTTATAGTCAGCGGTATGCACCACCAATCCGGCCGGCGTGGTGATCCCCAAACCCACCGCGTCGGGGACGGAGTGGCAGACGTGGAAGAACTCGACCTGGAAGGGGCCAATCTTTACCGAGTCTCCGGCCTGGATCGTATGTAAATCTGCTTTGTCCAGCAGCCTACCGCGGGTTAGTTTGACCTCCAAAAGGCCCCTGGTCAGAGGCGTGGCATAGATCGGAGCGTTGATCTCCTCCAGTATGTGGTGAATCGCCCCGGTATGATCCTCATGTCCGTGCGTAACCACAATGCCGCATACTTTATCGCGATTGGGCAATAAATAATCGAAATCAGGGATGATATAGTCAATCCCTAACATGTCATTTTCGGGGAACATGATGCCGGTATCTACGATGAGAATCTGCTCGTCGTACTCGTAAACCATCATGTTCTTCCCTACTTCCCCAAGCCCTCCTATGGGGAGAATACGTAATTGTTTCGTCATTTTGTTTACCTTTCGTTTACCACCCCAGATATTTCATTGGAATCACAGAAGAATATCTTCCCCTAAATCTCACGCCGTCCGCGCTGCGTTGAACAAATTTCTTATTTGGTATGAAAAATGTAACTGCTGGGCATTGAGATTGATCAACCCAACCGTTGATATCTGGAGAGGGAATATTTAGTTTTTATCAACCCTCACATCGTGGAGGGGTAGTATCAATGTTTAACAGTAACTGCTCAGTCATCGAACGGATTAGCCCGAAAAAAGGGTGTGCTTGGGGGGGCGCAGCCCCCCCAAGCACACCCTTTTTTCGGGAATTTCTCCGTTTGGCTGAGTAGTTACGTTTAACAAAAGTCCCGGTCGGGGGATGCTCCGGCCGGGGCTAACGATTACATCCAAAAACCAACAAAACCAATGTTGGAGTGTTACCAACCAGCGGAATTGTAGCACAGCGATACCAATTTGTCAAAGAATCGAATCAATCATTCCAAAGGCGGTGATATACTCATAGATCGGGCGCTTTGGTTTTATGAATCTCAGCCAAACATAAAGCCTCGAGTAACACAAACGCCATGAATATTTCTATCACCCTCACCAAAGTCATCATACCGCGACGTCGCTTCCATTTGCTTACACGGCAACGTCTGCTCGATTCGCTCATTGATTTGCTGGATCACAGGTTGACATTGATCGCTGCGCCTGCTGGCTATGGTAAAACATCGTTACTCATAGACCTGGCTGCCAGCGTTGAATATCCTGTTTGCTGGTTCGCGCTGGATCCCCTGGATAAAAATATCTACCGCTTTATCGCGCACTTCATCGCTTCTATTCAACATCGTTTTCCCGATTTTGGGGGCAGCTCATCGGCTGTTTTACAAAGCGCAGGACAATCCGATTTGAATCTGGATCATCTAGCCGCCACGATCGTCAACGATGTGTACCAGCATGTCACCGAGCATTTTGCTATCGTTTTGGACGATTACCATTTGATCGAAGAGAGCGAAGATGTAAACCATTTCATCAACCGCTTTGGCCAGGAGATGGACGAGAATTGTCATCTGGTGATCGCTTCGCGTTCTCTGCTTAGTCTTCCAGATCTCCCCCTGATGGTGGGGCGCTCCCAGGTGAAGGGGCTGAGTTTCGAGGAATTGGTCTTCCGCCCCAAAGAGATCCAGGCCCTGTTGCAGAGGAATTACAACCAATTGGTTTCCGAGGAGGAGGCAAGCAGTCTGGCGCGCGAGACCGAGGGGTGGATCACAGGCTTATTGCTCTCTGCGGAGACGATGAGAAAGGGAATGATCGAGCAGGTGCGCGTGGCACGCGTCTATGGTATAGATGTTTATGATTATCTGGCCCAACAGGTGCTTGATCAACAGTCTCAGCAGGTGAGGGATTTTCTGCTGCATACATCTCTTCTGGAGGAGTTCGACTCCCAACTGTGCCAGTCCGTTTTCGGACAGGTGCCAGAGGGGATGAGTTGGTCCCGGCTAATCGAGATCGTTTTGCATAATAACCTCTTCGTTCAGCCGGTGGAGAGCGGTGGAACCTGGTTGCGCTACCATCACTTGTTTCGAGATTTTTTGCAGGAGTGCATATCCAAGGAGCAGCCGAAAGAAGAGGATCGCATCTTGCGCCGGCTGGTGGATGTATACGCCGAACGGGGGGAGTGGGAAAAAGCTTACGCCGTCTGCCGGCGGTTAGGGGATGATGAAATCACAGTAGGTTTGATCGAACAGGCCATCACGCCGTTGGCGCGCGCAGGCCAGGTAAAGACCCTGGAGGCGTGGTACGACGCTCTGCCCGAGGCCGCGTTGACCTCGCGCCCTTTTTTGATGGCGTTATTCGGCTCGATAGCCTTGGATTTGGGGAAAACCGATAAGGCTCTCTCCCTCTTGAACACCGCCGAAACTGCCCTGCGGGACGAAGGCGATCCCATTTTGCTGGCGCGCACGCTCACGTGGAAAGCCAACGCATACTTATATCTTGGAGATTACCTGATCTCTTTAGTGATCGTCGAGGAAGCATTGGATTTAGCCAAATATGAAAAAAAATTAAACATTGTTCATGCCGATGCCTTGAGAGTAAAAGGCGATACATTAAACCGGTTAGGACGAGCAAACGAGAGCATCTCCTGTCTAACCCACTCCCTGGATTTGTATACGACTCTGGGCGATGAAGTGAATGTTGCCATCGTGCAATTGAGTTTGGGGCTTGTTTACATGAATACAGGCCGTCAATCTCAGGCGCTTAATTATTACCAGTCTGCTTTGAATCAGTGGCGCGAAGCAAATGATCTCACAAAACAGGCTACTCTGCTCAACAATATGGGCGTGTCGTACCATTTCAGTGGCGACCTGGCGCAGGCCAGAATCTGTTTTGGCGAGGCATTGGACTTAGCTAGACAAAGTGGTCTTCCAAGAGCAGAGGCTTTTATTCTTACCAGCCTGGGAGACCTCTACGTTGATTTCGGGTTTTTCGACGCCGCACGGGATCATTATTGGCAGGCCAGGCAAATTGCCCAACGACTCGAAGTGCGCTACCTGTTGCTCTACCTGGTCCTGGCCGAAGTCAGGATCATGCGCCGAAGTGGGGAACTTGCCCGCGCCCAACAGACCTTATCTGCTACCGAAGAGGCGGTCAGAGAGGGCCATTCGGGTTATGAAGAAGCGTTTTGGTCGCTGGAGAAAGGGTGTTTGTTGGTGGCGTCTAATGAAACAACAGCAGCAATACCCTGGTTGATAAACGCCGCCCGAGATCTTACTTCCGGGGGACAGCCCATCGAAGCCGCTCAGGCCTATCTCTACTTGGCTATGGCTCACTACATGCTGGGCGAGAAAACTGCTGCCATGACGATCGTGGCCCAGGCAGCGCAGGCAGCCTCCCGATTGGAAAGAATCTATCCTTTGGTAGCGGTCGGGAGCGATGTGAAAGATATGCTAAAGGATTTCGAGCAAGAACCGGGGGCAGGCGATTTTGCCCGCCAATTGCTCGACCAGATCGAAGAATTCGACCAGGAGCGACCCCGTCTGCGGCGTCTGATCCGCGAGCAGGATGACCAGGCTTCTCTATCGCCGCCTGATCTGAATATTCGCGCCTTTGGAGAGACGCTAGTAGAACTGAATGGAAAGCCTGTCACGCGGCCCGAATGGGCTAATCAAAGGAAGGTGCGCGAGCTTTTCTTCCTTCTGCTGGAGAATCCGGGAGGGCTGACCAAAGAAGCTATTGCGGATGATCTCTGGCCAGGGGGCGAATTGCATCAGCTTCCAAAACAGTTCAATAACGCCATCTACCGTTTGCGCCGTGCCCTGGGGAAAGAGACCGTGTCCTTCGACCAGGAAAATGGCCGTTACCGATTCAACTGGGGGATGGATTACCGCTATGATGTGAAAAGCTTCCAGGCCAAACTGGAACAGGCCCGAAGCGTAAAAGATCTCCATGTGCAAATCGCTGCCATCAAAGAGGCCATCGAGTTATACCGCGGGACTTATTTACCTGATGTCGAAGGGGTCTGGGCTGAACCAATTCGCGAGCGGTTGCGGCGTATTTATATCGAAGCAGTGCTGGTTGTCGCTCAGTTTTATTTCCAGAACGCTGATTACGAAGAAACCCTGGGATACTGTGGTCGTATCTTTTTAGAAGAACCCTGCCAGGAGGCTGCTCACCGCCTGGCTATGCGCGTACACGTCGCCAGCGGCAATCGTCCAGAAGCAGCCCGGCAATACGAACGCTGCAAGCTGGCCCTGCAATTGTACTTGGGCCTGCTACCTTCCACCGAGACAGAGAGCCTGTTCGAGCAGCTCGTGGGAAATAACCGTCTCTGATCCCAAATCCTGGATTTTCTAATCCTCTTTTAATCTTTTTAGGCCGATTAAGAGGCCTATAGGGAGGGCGCGGTTCGCGACAATTCAGTCATTCTATCGAATGTGTAAGGAGGATCCCCAATGAACCGCGTCACCCGTATTCTGAGTCTGTCCGCAGCGAAAATCACCCCCCAACATATCCAACTGTTTCTGTTGATCCTGGCCCTGAGCCTGTTCGTGCTGGGCGCCGGCGCGCCTGGTGACACTATTATTGGCGGCCGCTAAATGATCCTGCTCCTGGCCATCGCCGCCGGGCTGATCGCCGGGCTGGCGCGTGCCTGGATTAACAAACGCCCATATCAGGCCTCAGAATTGAAGTGGGTCTGGGTGGTTGTGCTGGCCGTCATTCCTCAGTTGCTGGCTTTTCATTTTTCCGGCGCAGCCAAACGGATCCCCGATGACCTGGCATCCTTCATCCTGGTTGGTTCACAAATCTTATTGTTGTTCTTTGTGTGGGCTAACTGTAAACTGCCTGGGTTCTATGTCATGGGTTTGGGGCTGGGGCTGAACTTGCTAGTCATTGCTCTCAACCGGGGCTGGATGCCAATCAGCCTGGAAACGGTGCAGAGTTTAACGCCAGATGCGCCGCCTGATACCTGGCACATCGGCGAAAGATTCGGTATCAGCAAAGATCTCATTTTGCCGGTGGTCGAGACACGCTTGTGGTACCTGTCGGATCGTTTTTTACTTCCACACTGGTTTCCATGGCGTGCGGCGTACAGTTTAGGGGATATTTTTATCGCTATAGGCGTCTTTTGGTTGCTGTGGGCATCGGGGGCAGCCCATCATCAGGAATAAACGCTTGATCTGTTTCATCTTTCGAAAATGAATTACTAACCCCATTAATCCTGGTTATCGAAGAAAATACGAGGTAAAAGGCTATGACTACTTTTAATGCGCCTGTTCTTGAACATCCAATCAGAACCGCACCTCCAAGCGATGGAAGAGAACTAAGCCGCTTGATTTCCGCTGCAGTGGTGAATCAGCGGTTTTGTCGCTTGCTTCTCTCTGATCCGGCGAAAGCCTTGACGAATGGATACAACGGCGAGGAATTTTATCTAGCGAGTAACGAGCAAGATCTAATCCTCTCCATTCGCGCCGCATCTCTGGCAGACTTCGCTATGCAATTGGTAACGCACCAGAATGGGAAGAGCAGATATGGCAATGGCACCGGTAGCAGTAGTTGGGGAAAGAGACAAGTTCACCAAAAGGTTTGACCATCTCTCGTGGGTTTCCGATAAGCCCATCCTATCGGAGAATGGTGATCTCTCGATGGTTGGCGCACCCCTTGTCCAGTGGATGGTGGATAGGCAAGGGGTATTTATCTTATCCGAAGGCGAAGGGCTTGCCACGTTGGGCCTTGCGCCAGGAGAGGTTGTTGGAAAGTCAGTCTTTGATGTCTATGCTGATGTTCCCCCGATCCTGGAGAATGTTCGCAATGCCTTGAGAGGCCAGACAATCGAAAGCACCGTAGAATTCGCCAACATGGTGTGGGAATGCCGCTATTACCCTATTTGGAATCCTGGTGATGAAATTTTTGGGGTTGTGGGCACCGCGTTCAACATCACCGAGCAGCGCAAGCGGCTGCAAATGCAAGAAGTCCTCGTTAATTTTGCCTCAGCTCTGCGCAGGGCAAGTACTCGCGCGGAGATGCCATCCATCATCCTCGATAGATTGTCCACGATATTGAAGGCTGAGAACACAGCGTTGATTACCCACAATCCACAGAATGGGACATTGACGATCGAGCTTTCACGTGGAGACTGGGGTGTGGTGGACAACACCGCCTTATCGGCGGAAGTACAAACCCGGCTGACTCGAAATTCCAAAAAGATCATCGCCGAAGGTCTACCATTTCTTGACAACGAATTTTCGCTGGCAGCCGACTTCGATGGGATTTTGTCTGTTGCTGGTGTTCCGCTCACTACACAAGAAGATGATGTTGGCGTCTTATGGATAGGTCGGATGTCTCCTTTTACAGACGATGAAGTTCTTCTTCTTCTTGCTGTTGGTGAAATGATTGCCAATGCTCTCCGCCGCGCGGCTCAACATGAAAAGACAGAACGCCGCTTGAAACACATCTCGGCCCTTCATGCTATTGACCAGGCCATTACCGGAAGCCTCGACCTACGGGTCACTTTGAGTATTTTGCTAGATCAAGTTGTAAAACAACTGGATATAGATGCTGTAGATGTATTCCTCCATGAGCCTCAACTACAGAGACTCAAATATTATGATGGACGCGGTTTCATGCACGCAAACAACAGAGATGTATCGCTACGCCTGGGAGAAGGGCTTGCGGGGTGCGTAGCTCTGTCGAGGCAACCCATTTGCATAGCCGGTCTTTCTCGAATGGAAAGTTCCATCGCAGAGAACTCCTATATAAAAGGCGAGAATTTCGTTGTCTATTATGGAGTGCCTCTGATTGCCAAAGGAAAGTTGAAGGGTGTTCTAGAGATCTTCCACCGGAAACCGCTTAATGTCGAAACAGAATGGGTGGATTTTCTGAAGGCTTTAGCAACTCAAGCCGCCATTGCAATCTATATTACTGAAATGTTCGATGATATCCAGCGTTCGAATGTGGAGTTGGATATGGCATATATTGCCACATTAGAAGGCTGGGTACGCGCCCTCGACCTCCGAGATAGAGCCGCTGAGGGTCGCACACAGAATGTAACCCGAAAAACCGTACAACTGGCGCGAGCAATGGGCGTGAGCGAGAAGGATCTGGTTCATGTGCGACGCGGCGCATTGCTTCATGATATTGGCAAAATCGGCGTCCCAGATCACATCCTCAACAAATCCGGCCCGTTGACAAAGAAGGAATGGGAGTTGATGCGAATGCATCCGCTTTACGCCTATGACATGCTCAACCAGATCGAATTCTTGAGGCCCGCATTAGATATCCCTTATTGCCACCACGAAAAGTGGAATGGCGCCGGTTACCCTCAAGGGTTGAAAGCGGAACAGATTCCCCTGGCAGCGCGTATTTTTTCTGTCATTGACGTGTGGGATGCCCTCAATTCTGATCGCCCTTATCGCAAAGCCTGGCCCCCAAAAGCGATACATGAATATGTTGTCGGACAGGCTGGTGAGTGTTTCGATCCCAAGGTCGTGGACACCTGGCTTAGAGTTTTCGATGTCGAAATGAATTGAGATAGCAACTACTCAGCCAAACGGAGAAATTCCCGAAAAAAGGGTGTGCGCAGGGGGCGTAGCCCCCTGCGCACACCCTTTTTTCGGGTAAATCCGTTCGATGGCTGAGCAGTTACCCGTATTCTTCATGCAGGCGCCCACGAAACGAAAGCCCCTGAAGGCATCTTCAGGGGCTTGAATAGTTTTGGCGTCGAAAAAAGACTACATCATTGGAGGACCACCCGCAGGCATAGTAGGTTCTTCCTCGGGGATGTCGGTGACCAAAGCCTCGGTGGTAAGGATCATCGCAGCGATGGATGCGGCGTTCTCCAAAGCGCCACGAGTGACTTTGGCCGGGTCGATCACGCCCGCCTTCACCATATCAACATACTCTTCGGTGAGCACGTTATAACCGATCTTATTGTCTTTCTTCTCGGCCTGCTGACGGCGGACGGTTTCGAGGACGACTGACCCATCCTTACCTGCATTGGCAGCGATCTTCCGCAGGGGCACTTCCAGAGCATCCCTCACAATGCTGACGCCGATTTGAGCGTCGGGGTAATCAACTTTGAGGTTATCCAAGACCTTCATGGCGTTGATCAGGGCAACCCCGCCGCCAGGGACGATGCCATCTTCCACGGCCGCGCGGGTAGCTGAGAGCGCATCTTCAACTCGATGCTTCTTTTCTTTCAGTTCAGTCTCGGTTGCGGCGCCAACGCCGATGATGGCCACTCCGCCGGAGAGTTTCGCCAGACGTTCTTGCAGCTTTTCGCGATCATAGTCGCTGGTGCTCTTATCGATTTCTACGCGAATTTGTTCGATACGACCTTTGATCGCTTTGGCGTCACCCTTCCCGCCGACGATCGTCGTATCATCCTTGGAGGAAACGACGCGCTCGGCGCGGCCCAAGTCATCAATGGTCACGCTGTCGAGTTTGCGGCCCATTTCTTCGGTCACAACGGTGCCGCCGGTCAGAATGGCGATATCTTGCAACATAGCCTTGCGGCGGTCGCCGAATCCGGGGGCCTTGATGGCCAGCACGTTGAGCATGCCGCGAAGTTTATTCAATACCAGGGTTGCCAGGGCCTCGCCGTCTACGTCCTCGGCAATGATAATCAGCTCGCGCTTGCCCATCTGAACCAGTTTTTCCAACACGGGGACGATATCCTGGGCGGCAGAGATTTTCTTGTCATGGATCAGGATATAAGGATCCTCGATGCTGGCTTCCATCGTTTCAGGGTCGGTGATGAAGTATGGCGAGAGATAGCCGCGATCGAACTGCATGCCTTCGACATACTCGGTCTCGAATTCCAGACCCTTGGATTCTTCGACGGTGATTACGCCGTCTTTACCGACTTTGTCCATCACATCGGCGATCAGCTCGCCAATCGAACGATCCTGGGCCGAGATCGAAGCAACGTTGGCAATGTCATCTTTTGTCTCGACGTCAATTGCTCGCTTGCTGATTTCCTCGGCAACCGCTTCCGCAGCTTTCAGGATGCCAAGTTTGAGCAGCATAGGATTGGAACCAGCAGCCAGGTTCTTCATACCGGCGGTCACGATGGAGTGAGCCAGAACGGTAGAGGTTGTGGTGCCGTCGCCAGCAATATCGTTTGTTTTCGTAGCAGCTTCTTTGAGAAGTTGCGCCCCCATGTTCTCGAAGGGATCTTCTAATTCGACTTCTTTTGCAACCGTCACACCGTCGTGGGTGATGGTGGGGCTGCCGAATTTGCGATCCAGAGCAACGTTGCGGCCCTTAGGCCCCAGGGTTGTAATCACAGCGCTCGCCAGGGTGTCGATCCCTTTTTGAAGTTTGCGGCGAGCCTCTTCAGAAAAGACTAATTGCTTTGCCATAGGTTATTACTCCTTATATTGTTGTTCTTTACCGACGTGGCGGCGTTACCCGACCAGAGCCAGGATATCATCCTCACGCAAAATGAGAACTTCATTATCGTTGATCTTGACCTCGGTGCCGGCGTACTTCGCGTACAGAACGCGATTGCCAACGGCGATTTCGCCCTCGATATCGGGACCAACGGCCAAGACTTTTCCTTGCTGCGGCTTTTCTTTCGCCGTGTCGGGCAATACGATACCACTGGCAGTCATTTCCTCCTGCTCGATGGGTTCGATTACCACCCGGTCCCCAAGGGGTTTGATTGATTGAGCCATACGAACCTCCTGAAAAATGTTAATGCTAGATTTTTCCGTAACTCAGCCGCGGCTGGAAAAGGCATCCATGTTGGTTGAGTTACTTTCGTGAACTCGCATTTAGCACTCGATTAAAACGAGTGCTAACAAACGCGGTGAATCATAACGATTATTGAATTGAAAGTCAAGAGAGATCAGAAGAATGTATATGAAATTCTTATATAATTCTGAGATTCGGACCGGGGTTTGGGGGTGGCTGCCAGGTTCGGGTCTTGCACTCACCCCAAAGGTCGTGGGTCGTTAAGACCACCCTAAGGCGCGGGCGTCTCTGCGATCAACCTGCAAATTGCCTCGTTTTCTTCGACAATCCCCATCAATATCGCGTTATCAGAAAAGACATCGCGAACATCTGTCAGCACAGTCAACGCCTCGGGGCAATAATTCAACCCCGGGCGGCTCAAGGCGGCCAACACCGATGCATATCTCACATAGTAAAATGCTACTTCGATATTGGTCAATGGCAAACCTTCTACATCCACACCGCCAACTTCGTTTTCATCCGCATCACATCCCAGAACGGCGCATTTCAACACCGGCATGGCGCCCTCGTAATTACGCGCCCTTACATAAATATCTCCCAATTGCCCATAAGAGTTGGGATTGGTGGGATCGAAGCTCAGAGCCTTTTCGCCATTCAGCGCGGCGATGAAGAATTCCCCCATGCGGGAATAGGTTTTAGCGATAGCTATATAGGGCAGAGGATCCTGTACGCCATTGGCCTCGTTGATCTTGATCGCCTTTTCGAATTGCTCCAAAGCCACATCGTACACTTCCAACTCGCGATAGATCACCCCAATTTGGATATATAAGAAGGTGAGATTGGGATTGATCGCGGCAGCCTTTTCGTACTCCTCGATGGCAACCCGATATTGTCCCATTGTCTCGAGCACCGTGGCGTAAACCCGGTGCGTGTCCATGAGATCAGGAGCCAACTCGACCGCCTGTCTGGCATGCTGCTCGGCGGGGATCCATTTGCCCTGGTCGAGCAGAACTTCGGCGTAATAGGCCAGCGCTAGCGCATTGTTTGGATCGAGATGGTAAGCCTGACTGGCAACCTGCTCGGCTTCCATCAGCCACCTTTGATACTCGTCAACAGTAACAGCAAACGAAGCGCTCCAATCCAATACCAGCGCATGGATCGCCTGAACCGTGCTTTCGTTAGGGGCCAGCTCGACCGCCCTGGCGCTTTCTTCACGAGCCTCTTCCAGGCGAGCCACCCGTTCGGCGCTGGTCGAAAGCAGCCTGGTCGAATAGGTCAACAGGCGGGCGAGTTCGGCCCGGGCCAGGGCGTTGCCCGGATCAAGTTCCAATGCCAGGCGGTAGGCATCGATGGCATCGGTATCTGCCGGGTCTTCGATCTTTCCGGCGTCGAAATAGGCCTTTGCAGCCAGAAGATACAAATCGGCGGTTCGCGTTGCAGTCGGTGTAGATAAGAAAAGAGGTTGGATACGATATTCTGGCCCGATGCCAATTTGAGTGAGCAACCAGATGATCGCGGCGATGATTCCCAACAAAACCAGGACGCGGTAGGGATTCGTTTTCGGCTCGCTTTTGTGAAATGTGGGTTTTTTCCCGGTGATGTTGCGATCCATAGAACGTCAGGAGTCTGGGGGACCTGTTTCGGGGGAGGTTTCTTCGATCCCTGCCTGGCACATCTCTAACCCGGTGGTGGCGTTATAGACTGCGATCTCATTATCCGGCACGAGCGCCAGCATGGATTGGAAGATAGGGATGGCTTCTCCGCAGCGATTCAAGCGCGCCAGGGTCAGCCCATAGAGCGAGTAGATTTCGATGGAGCGCACTTTGTAAGAGATGGGAATGCCCTCCACGATTTCGCCCTCCCCGGTTATTCCCCCCTGCACGGCCAGGGTGAGATGAACGATGGCTTTGTCTAGCTCGTTGTTTTTTGCATACATGACCCCGAGATTGCCTTGAAGGCTGGCGTTGGCCGGATCATCTTCTACAGCTTGCTGGGCATACTGAGCGGCTTGTGCAAATTCGCCGATCGTGAAATAAACCCTCGAAGCTTCGTATTCTGGTGTAGGGTCATCCGGATTAAGGGCGTTGGCTTGATTGAAATTTTCGACTGCTAAGTCATAATCTCCTAAAGCGGAATAAATATATCCTGTCATGATGTAGAGATTTGGGATCTTGTTATTGATTGCCAGGGCAGCTTTGTACTCTTCGAGCGCCATTTCGTAGTTGCTCGTCCAATACAGGACATACCCGCGTGCCCGCCGCGTTTCCAATGAGGTTGGGTCAAGCTCTACCGCGATCCTCGATTCTTCGGCGGCGCCTTCGAAATCTCCTTTATCAACTAATATCTCAGCGTAGACCGCGTGGGCAACGGGGTTGTTCTTATCGAGTTCCAGGGCGCGCTTGATGGCAGCCTCTGCTTCCAGATAATCTCCCATGAAATCCAAAGCCCAGGCGCGCATGGCATGCGCGATCGGGTTACCGGGGTTGCGGAGCAAGGCCAGTTCGGCGTTTTCCAGACCATCTTCGTAGCGTCCAGCCAGGATTTGCACCCGAGAGAGGGATACGTAGATGGCTGAATTCCCTGGGTCGGCGAGGATCGCCTGTTCGTAGGATTCGATTGCGCCGCGCAGTTTGCCCTCGCTGTAAAAGGCCTCGGCTTCGTTGACGAAGGACTCGGGGTTGATGGTTGGCGTCACGGTGGGGATAAAGAAGGGAGGCGTCGCAGGGACGACGATTTGGTTCACATAGACCGCAGCCGCGATGAACAATACGATAATCAGAATGCGCCAGGGATTGGAGTGCTTGCGCCGCTTCCTGCGCATAGACCATTTACTGCCACTCAAGTACATGCGGTCATATTACCATTCTCCTAAGGTGTTGTCCATTTCGTGCGTGCTGCACACGCACCCCCATATATGCCGCCCCGAATCCACTACTCGTTGTTTTTTCAGTGGACTCAATCAGTTAGACTGATCGAGTTACTTCGACTATAATCCAGTCATGCGTTTCGACGTATTCACCCTTTTTCCTGAGGTTCTTGAACCCTATTTGCACAGCAGCATTCTGAAGCGCGCCAGTGAGCGCGGTCTGGCGCAGTACTACTGGCATAACATCCGTGATTGGGCTATGGATAAACATCACGTGACGGATGATGAACCTTATGGAGGCGGCGGCGGGATGGTGATGAAAGTTGGGCCCATCTTCGCCTCCGTCGAAGATATCGTTGGCGCGCCGCCATCCTGCCCTGTTATCCTGCTCACCCCCCAGGGGCGGTTATTCACCCAAACGGTCGCCAGAGAATTTGCTCAGCAGCCGCGCCTGGCGTTGATCGCTGGCCGATACGAAGGCATTGATGACCGGGTTCGTGAACACTTGGTCAGTGATGAGATTTCCATCGGGGATTACGTGCTCACCGGCGGCGAGATTCCCGCGCTGGTGCTCATAGATGCCATCACGCGCTTGCTTCCTGGGGTATTGGGAGACCCTGATGCGCCCCAAAAAGATTCGCATGCCCAGGGCTTATTGGAATATCCTCATTACACGCGTCCTGCAGATTTTCGCGGTTGGGGGGTCCCAGAGGTGCTTCGTTCGGGAGATCACGCTCGCATCGAACGCTGGCGGAGAGAGCAATCCCTGCGCCGAACCTGGGAACGCAGGCCGGAGCTTTTGGAAACGGTGGAGTTGACAAAAGAAGATCGTAATTTTTTAGAAGAGCTAGACGTGAAACGTAAAGCGTAAAACGTAAACACGTTTCACGTTTTACGCAATTATTTTTTCCAAGGAGCGCACTATGAAATTCAACTACGGCAAGATCTTCCTGCTCGGTTTGGGCTTCTTTGGCGTCAGCGTGATCTGGAGCGTCTACAACGCCTTTGTGCCCATCTTCCTGGCCGACCGTTTCGGTTTGGCGCCGGCCTGGATTGGCTTCTTCATGACATTAGATAATATTGCTGCCTTGCTCATCCAGCCTCCGGTGGGGGCCTGGTCTGATCGGCTGCGTACTCCCATCGGACGTCGGATGCCTTTCATTTTGATCGGCGCGCCGATTGGGGCAATTGCCTTTGGCATTATCCCCATTGCTGCGGTTCTGCCTTTGTTTGTAGCTTGTACCAGCACCCTATTGCTCAGCATGGCCTTATGGCGCACGCCCGTCGTTGCCCTGATGCCCGATATCACCCCCTCGCCGAAGCGCTCGCAGGCCAACGGCATCATCAACTTCATGGGCGGCCTGGGGGCCATCATCGCTTTCTTGATCGGCAGTAAATTGTATTCCCAGAACCCTGCCTTCCCCTTCTGGATGGGTTCGGGGCTGGTCATTCTGTCCGCCATTCTGGTCTTCATTTTCATCAAAGAACCTAAGGAGTATGAAGAAACCGAAAAGCAGCCGGATATGTTCGCCAGTTTGCGCGAGGTGTGGAATGACCCCGAGAAGAGCGCCCTGCGCTTGTTCCTGGCGATCTTCTTCTGGTTCGTGGGATACAACGCCATCGAAGCGTTCTTTACGCTCTATTCCGTGAATCAACTGAAATTGAACGAAGCGGATGGCGCCGCCATCTTGGGGCATTTATCGCTGCTCTTCGTACTGTTTGCCCTGGTGTCTGGATTTATCGGATCGCGCGTGGGGAGGCGTGTCACCATTTCGATCGGCCTGATTCTGCTTGTCCTGCTGATCGGAGCGATGTTCGTCTTACCTTCTGATTTGCTGGCCAACCCCCTGACGAAGTTGCCTGTGTTGGGCACGGTGAGGGTGATCAGCCTGTTTATGATGTTTGCAGGCATTGCCTGGGCGTTGATCAATATCAACTCTCTGCCCATGGTGGTGGATATGGTCGAAGATGCCCGCATCGGCACCTTCACCGGGTTGTATTATTTGTTTTCGACCCTGGCAGCCATTGCCGGTCCCAATGTCAATGGCCTGATTATTCAAATGAGCGGCAGGAACTACAACACCATCATGCTGGTGGCGCCCATCTTCATAGCCTGCGCCCTGATCTTGATGTTGGGAGTCCGCCGTGGAGAAGCGAAGGCATCCACTTAGGTATCTCTACTTTCCAGGATAGAAAACGCCTCGCTCGGGCTTCGAACTGAAATTGCAGATGGCAATCGCTCCAGTTGCTGCTTATCGAGCGTAACTAATGTGGTGTTATAGCGATTGGAGACGGCCGCGTAGACTGCGTCGGCGCCGCGTAAGCGGTATTCGGCCCCAAATTCGCCGGCATCGTCGGTATAACCCTCTTGCTGTTATCACTCTTGGGGGATTGGTGCTAATTTGTTAATATCTTATAAGAACTTATCGTTCCAAAGCCCCATTTCTTGACGCTTGCTAGGCTGCATGATATGATTCATGGCGTTTATTTAGCACTCTTATAGCGAGAGTGCTAAAATAATGAGCTAAGATGACCGATCTAACCGAACGTCAGAAATTGATCCTCGCCCTGGTCATCCGGGAATATGTCGAGCAGGTGAACCCGGTTGGTTCGAAATCGTTGGTCGAAGATTACTCGCTCAACGTCAGCCCGGCGACAGTGCGCAATGAACTGGCCTTCCTGACAGAGGCAGGGTACTTGCAACAACCCCATACATCGGCTGGCCGTATCCCCACCGAGGAAGGCTATCGCTATTTCGTGAGCCAATTGATGGGGCGCACATCGCTGCCCTCCGAGACGCAGCACACGATCCAGCACCAGTTCTACCAGGCGCGCACGGACATTGATCAGTGGATGCGCCTGGCGGCCTCGGTTTTGGCTCGCCAATCGCGCGGGGCATCCCTGGTCACTTCGCTGCACCCGAAACATGCCCGCCTGAAGCACATGGAACTCATCGCCACCCGGGGGCAGCAGGTGCTGATGGTTTTGGTTCTAGAAGGCGGCGAGATTCGCCAGCAGATGTTGAAGTTGGGCGAACCGATCTCTCAGGAAAAGCTAAGCGCTACCGCCGCCTGGGTGAATAAGATATTACAGCAAAAAGACGCTTGGGAGATCTCAGCGCTGATGAGTCGGGCTGACGATGATCTCAAGCGTGATATTCTGCAACTGACCCTCGCCGAGATGCATCGTTCCGATGATATCTTGGCTGGAAATATCTACCGCGATGGATTGGCAAACGTGCTGGCAGAGCCAGAGTTCTCCGCTCCGGGCGTTGCTCACAGGGCGTTACGCTTTTGGGAGGAACGCTCTCAGCTCGAAGATCTGCTCTCTCAAACGGTGCTATCGCCAGATACCAGCGGCATTCACGTACTGATCGGCGGCGAGGGTACCTGGGAGGATCTGAGCGACTGCGCGGTGGTGCTTTCCCGTTATGGGGTGCCCGGTGTAGCTACAGGCGCGCTGGGCGTGCTTGGCCCTACCCGCATGCCTTATGCCCAGACGATTTCTACCGTCCAGTTTGTCGCCAATTTGCTCAGTGACCTGGTCGGTGATACTTTGTCCAATGAAAGGTACGATGAATCACGATGAGCAAAAAGCAGAATAAGGAAACTGAAGTATTGGTTGAAGAAAACCTCGAGAGTGAATCCCCTGTCGAGGAAAAGGATCAACCCCAAGCGGAGTCCGAAGCTCCTGTAGAAAAAGCGGACTCCCCCGGGGTTGCCGAGGAGAGTCCGGCGTTGGATCTCTCTCCCGAAGAAATTATGAAACTAAAAACTGAGCTCGAAGAGAGTCAAACAAAAGCGAATGAATATCTCGATGGCTGGCAGCGAGAAAGGGCTGAATTTGCCAATTATAAAAAGCGGGTGGAACGGGATCGCGAACGTTTCTATATCGATGCGGTCGGCGATGTCACCAAACGCTATCTACCCATCGTGGATGACATAGAACGAGCGCTCAATGATCAGCATCAAGAGGGCAACGGCGCTACCTGGGCTGAAGGGATCGAGTTGGTTTATCGCAAGATGCTCAAGATTTTAGAAAGCGATGGTATCACCCCAATCAATGCTGAAGGCGAGATCTTCGATCCAAATCTTCACGAAGCCATTGTGAAAACCGAGAGCGATGAGCACGAGAGCGAACAGGTCATCGAGGTTTTGCAGCAAGGCTACATGATTGGTGATCGCGTTCTTCGCCCGGCAAAGGTGAGAATAGCCGCATAGCATCGAACTACCAAACTACGAAACTAACCAAACGAATTTTGGAGGAACAAAGAAATGGCAAAAATTATCGGAATTGACTTAGGGACGACCAATTCTGTTGGAGCTGTTGTAGAAGGCGGAGAACCGATCGTCATCCCTTCCGCTGAAGGTGAACGACTGGTTCCTTCGGTGGTCGCTGTCAACAAAAATCACGAACGTCTGACCGGGCGTCCCGCCCGCAATCAGGCGGTTGTCAACCCAGAAAATACGGTCTTTTCGATCAAACGCTTCATGGGTCGAAAATACGATGATCCAGAAGTGGAACGCGCCAGGAAACATGTGACTTATCAGGTAGCTAAGGCGCCTAATGGTGATTTGCGTGTGGTCCTGGATGGGAAGGAATACTCGCCTCCCGAGATCTCTGCGATGGTTCTCGCGAAGATCAAAGCTGATGCAGAGGCGTATCTTGGCGAGCCAGTCACCCAGGCGGTGATCACCGTACCCGCTTACTTCAATGATGCTCAACGCAACGCCACCAAGGATGCTGGCAAGATTGCCGGCCTGGAAGTGTTGCGTATCATCAACGAGCCGACAGCTTCTTCTTTGGCCTATGGCCTGGATAAGAAGCAAAATGAAGTGATCGCTGTATACGACCTGGGCGGCGGCACATTCGATATATCCATCCTCGATGTTGGCGAAGGCGTCTTCCAGGTGCGCTCCACCAGCGGAGATACTTTCTTGGGCGGCGACGACTTCGATCTACGAGTGATTGATTATCTGGCTGATGAATTCCAGAAAAACCATGCTATCGATTTGCGCAAGGATCGCCAGGCGCTCCAGCGTTTGAAGGAAGCTGCCGAGAAGGCCAAGATCGAGCTTTCCAGCATGCAGCAGACGGAGATCAACCTGCCCTATATCACCGCCGATGCCAGCGGCCCAAAGCACCTTGTTTTGAACCTGACCCGCGCCAAACTCGAGCAGTTGACCGCCGACTTGATTGACCGTTCGATTGGGCCTGTGAAACAAGCCCTGGCGGACGCCGGATTGAAGCCTGCTGATATCAACGAGGTTGTGCTGGTGGGCGGTATGACCCGTATGCCCGCAGTGCAGGACGCGGTGAAGAAATTCTTCGGCAAGGAGCCTCACAAGGGTGTCAATCCTGACGAAGTGGTTGCGGTGGGGGCAGCGATTCAGGCTGGCGTCTTGGGCGGCGATGTCAAAGATATCCTCTTATTGGATGTCACCCCCTTGACTCTGTCAGTAGAAACACTGGGCGGGGTGGCTACGGCGTTGATCGAACGCAACACCACCATCCCGGCGCGCAAGAGCCAGGTCTTCTCCACAGCGGCTGCCAACCAATCTCAGGTCGAGATCCATGTATTGCAGGGTGAACGCCCCATGGCCGCCGACAATAAATCCCTCGGCCGCTTCATTCTGGATGGAATCCCTCCCGCGCCGCGCGGCGTCCCACAGATCGAGGTGACCTTCGATATTGATGCCAACGGCATCCTGGAAGTCACCGCGCAGGATAAGGCCACTGGTCGCAGCCAGAATATCAAGATCACGGCTTCTTCCGGCTTGAGCGATGCTGAAGTCGAGAAGATGAAAAAAGAAGCCGAGAAGCATGCTGATGAAGATCGCAAACGCAAGGAACGGGTCGAAGCCCGCAACAAGGCGGATAATATGGCCTACACTGCTGAAAAGGCGCTCGAAGACCTTGGCGACAAGGTTCCGGAGAATGTCAAGACAAAAGTGCAAGGTAAAGTTGCCGAAGTCCGCAAAGTCTTAGAAAATGAGAACGCCGATACAGAGACTCTGAACCGTGTGGCTGATGAGCTTGGCAAAGAAATTCAGCAAATCGGCGCCGCCGCTTATGGGCAGCCTGGAGCCGGGCCTATGCCAGGCGCCGAAGGGCCAGGCCCCCAAGGCCCGCCTCCTGGCGAGGGCCCATCTGGCCCAGGCGATGAGGATATCGTAGATGGTGAATTCCGCAGCGCATAAGTAAGTATCGAGTGTCAAGTGCCAGGTGTTAGGTTTCGTGCGGCAAGCTGCAATGTGACATTTGAACACTTGACACTTGACACCTGGCACTTGGACGATCAATATGCCACGCGACTATTACGAGATACTTGGTATTCCCCGGGGCGCATCGGGAGACGAGATAAAATCGGCCTTCCGAAACTTAGCGCGTAAATATCACCCGGATGTCAGTAAAGAATCTGACGCCGAAGAACGATTCAAGGAAATCAACGAAGCCTACGCGGTGCTCTCCGATCAGGAGAAGCGCGCTGCCTATGATCGTTTTGGTCATGCCGGAGTCCAGCGAGCTGGCGGTGTGCCGGATTGGACTACGATGGATTTCAGCGATATCTTCGAAGAGCTATTCGGGTTTGGATTTGGCGGTTTCGGGAGAAGTTCGCGCCGCTCGGCCAGCGCCCCCCGTCGTGGCCCGGATTTGCAATACCGCGTCGATCTTGACTTTACTGAGGCCGTCTTTGGTGTGGACAAAGAGATCGAGGTCACTCGCAATGAGCGCTGTGAAACCTGCCAGGGGTCGGGCGCTGAACCGGGTACTTCGCCAGCCCGTTGCACCACCTGCTATGGACAGGGAGAAGTTCGGCAATCTCGTCAAACCATCCTCGGTTCGATGGTGCAGGTGACTTCTTGCCCAACCTGTGGCGGGAAAGGGGAAGTCATCACTACCCCTTGCCATACTTGCGGCGGCAGAGGGCAGGTGCGCAGGACGCGCAAGAAAGTGGTCACCATTCCCGCGGGCGTGGATACGGGTACGCAGATTCGCCTGACCGGAGAAGGTCAACCGGGGGGCAATGGCGGCCCGCCGGGCAACTTGTATCTACTCATACAAGTCCAGCCGCATAAATATTTCCGCCGACGTGAGTACGATATTCTGCTGGATTTGAATATCAATATTGCTCAAGCCACTCTTGGCGACGAGGTAAATGTACCAACGGTCGATGGGGAAACTGTGCTGAAGATTCCCGCTGGCACCCAACCCGGCAAGATCATCCGTATGCGCGGCAAAGGCGTGCCTCATCTGCGGAACAACAGCCGGGGCGACCAGTTGGTGGTCATCAATGTCAGCATTCCCAAATCTCTCTCCGACGAGCAAAGGGAGTTATTCCAGCAATTGGCCGGCAGCCTGGGCACTGAGGTGACGCCCCAGGAGCGCGGCTTCTTCGACCGCCTGAAAGATGTCATCGGGGGATGATTCTTGAATTATCTCGAAGTTTCACTGACCGTTGACGGGGAGATGGCTGAAGCGGTGGCCGAGGTGCTGGCGCGCTATGCTCCCAATGGCGTGGTCATCGAAAGCACGGCTGTCGCAGCCAACCCGGAAGATGAAGGTCATCCCGTGGGGCCTTTGCGGGTTTGCGGCTATCTGCCTATGGATGAGCAGATGGAAGATACCCGCCAGCGAATCGAAGAAGCGCTCTACTTTTTAGGACGCATTCAGCCTTTACCGGAACCTGAATTCAAGCCCATCGCTGAAGTCAACTGGGCGGAGGCCTGGAAGCAGCACTATCGTCCGATTGCGATTGGGGAGCGTTTGATCATCGTCCCGGCCTGGCTTGACCCCACCCCCCCCTCCGTTCCCCACATAAACGGGGGGGAGACAGGGGGGGTGGAGGTACGTATCCCCATCCGCATTGATCCGGGGATGGCTTTCGGCACTGGAACCCATCCAACGACGCAGTTATGCCTGGAGTTACTAGAAACCCGGTTTCTCGGCGAAACCGGGTTTCTGGGCGCTGACGTGTTCGACATCGGCTGCGGCTCAGGGATTCTATCCATCGCTGTTCTCAAGTTGGGCGCATCACGCGCCTTTGGGGTGGATACTGACCCCGATGCGATTACTGCCGCCAGACAGAACGCGACCAACAACGCCGTCGCCGACCGGGTGGATTTCGCTGTCGGCTCTGTTCCTGAAATAAAAGTTGGGATTTTCCCCGTCAGACAAGCCCCTATTGTGGTGGCAAATATCCTGACCTCTATCTTGATTCGCCTGCTCGATGCCGGGCTAGGGGTTTTAGTATCGCCTGATGGCGTCTTGATTCTTTCCGGAATACTCGAAGAACAAATTTCTGAAATAGGAAATGTGCTCCAAACCCATGGCTTCGAGGTGCATGAAAGGCGTCAAATTGATGATTGGGTGGCGATCAGTGTTGTGCGCTCAGCGAAAGCGATCATCTGAACGTTTGTTTCGAGCTTCCTCATTCGCTTCTTCTAGCCAACCAACCCGAATATCAATATCCGGCTCGAAGGCCGGTACGTAAGGCTTGATATCCAGCAACGGCGTGCCGTCGAGGATGTCCACATTTTCGATGTGCAGGGTATTCTCTTCGCGCTTCACCAACTTGACCACCGACAACCCGATGGGATTAGGCCGCTTGGGAGCTCTTGTAGAGAACAACCCCCGGGGTTGGTTATCGAGAAAAGGTGTTACGGTGAGTCTGAATCCCTCGGAACGATGAAGGTGATAGAGCAGAATGATATGCGAGAAGCCTTCGAGATCGCTCAACCCTTCCTGGAATTGTGGGAATATTTCTACTATCCCTTGAGCACCGCTGGCTCCCGTAGGCTGGATGGGCATGTCCTCGATCTCCGTGAATGGGCTGTGGATTACACCGATAGGGTGATAGGTAATTTTCATCGCTGCACTTATGACGGAAGATGGGGTACCGAAGACCGAACCCCCGTCTTCCGTCCTCCGTCATCGGTCTGTTCTCAACTCCACCACATCCCCCTCTCGCAGCACATAATCGCGGCTGACCATCTGCCCGTCGAAAGCCCCGCTACCCCATACTTTGGCAGATTTCAGATTCACGAGAAAATCCTGGTGCACCTTGCCGGCGAAATCTTCGACTGTGCTGCCAACCTTCAGCACGAAAGGTGACTCGAAATTAGGCTCCTTACCAGGGGGGTGCGAATAAACGCGCATGAGTCCCAACGTATCGTAGATCGCTTTCTTCAAGCGCTCGAAGTGGCGTTCTGCTGTGACGGAGATGGGGATCAGGGGACATTCATCTCCTTCCATCAACTCACATAGCGCCTCGAAATCTTTATCCATTGCATCATCATCGCATTTGTTGACCACCCCCAAAACAGGCATATATTTCATGCGCAGCCCCCCTTCATGTTCTCTCTGTAAATGCTGGGGGATGATGCGGTGTTCTTCCAACAATGCCAGGGTCGCTTCGATTTGACCGATGGGGTCAGCCTGGAGATCCACGATCAACAGAGCCATGTCGGCGATGCGGATCAGGTTGAACAGCTCTGGTTCGATGAACTCTCCCTCGAGGGGTGGGGTATCAATCAACTGGATTTGCACATTCTCGAACTGCATCATGCCCGGGGTCGGCCCCCAGGTCGAGAAGGGATAGGGGGCAACCTCCAGTTTGGCGTTGGTCAACGCTGCCACCAGCGCTGATTTGCCGGTGTTAGCCGGGCCGAGCACCACAACCTGACCTGCGCCCTCTTTATCTATGTGGAAAGCTGAGACCTGACGTCCGGGGCGGCCTTTTTTCTGTGTATCGGCAGTTTTGAGCCTGGATATCTTCCTGCGCAGATCACTCTTCAAATGATCCGTGCCCTTATGCTTGGGCATGATGGCGAGCATCTCTTCCAGCCAGGCAATTTTTTCCTGGTTGGTAATCGCCTTACGGAATTGCTCCTCGGCCTTGAAATAATCAGGAGGAAGATTGGTGGGCATTGAATGAAAGGTTCACGGATTTCACGGGTGAACACGGATAAAAAATCCGTCCAATCCGGGTTCATCCGTGCACTATTCTCGTTTCATGCGATAACTCCTAACGTTCGGCCAACTTTTGCGAAAGCTTCCAGGCCCTGGTCGAGGTCGTCTTTTGAGTGGGCGGCGGAGATCATCACCCGGATGCGGGCCTTGCCGCGCGGCACCGTTGGGAACCCAATTGCCATCGCGAAGACTCCGGCCTCGAATAACTCGCGGCTGAATTGCTGGGCCAGGGGCGCTTCCCCAAGCATGACAGGCGTGATAGGGGTCACGCTCTTGCCGGTGTCGAAGCCCAGATATTTCATTTCCGCTTTGAAGTAATCGGCGTTCGCCCACAACTTGTCCACAAGCTCGGTGGATTCTTCGAGGATGGCGATGGCCTCGAGGCAGGCGGCCACATCGGGGACGGTCATTGCCGAGGAGAACAGAAAGGGTCTGCCGCGCTGATGCAGCCACTCCACGACTTTGGGATTCCCAGCCACCACACCGCCCATCACGCCGAAGGCCTTGGACATCGTGCCGACTTCGACATCTACTTTACCGTGCAGGTCGAAGTGGTCTACGATGCCTCGCCCGCCGCGTCCCAGGACGCCCTCGCCATGGGCGTCATCAACCATGAGCAGGGCATCGAAATCCTTCGCAACCTCATAGATCTTGTCCAAGGGAGCCACATCGCCATCCATGCTGAAGACGCCATCGCTGATCACCAATGAGCGTCGAAAATCAGTCCGCTGCTCCTGGAGTTGTTTTTCCAGATCGGCAGCATTGCAGTGGGCGTAGCGGATGATCGTAGCCCCGGATAGGCGGCTGCCATCTATGATGCTGGCATGATTCAACTCGTCGGAGAAGATCGCATCTTCCTTCCCTACCAATGCCGGGATGACGCCCATGTTTGCAGTGAAACCGGATTGGAAAGTGATTGCCGATTCGACGCCCTTGAATTCGGCCAGACGCTTATCTAGCTTTACGTGTAGATCCATCGTACCGGCGATGGTGCGCACCGCGCCTGGACCGACGCCATATTGCCCCATGGCTTTTTTAGCAGCTGCGACCACGCGAGGGTGGTTGGCTAATCCCAGATAATTGTTGGAGCAAAAGTTAAGGGCTTTCGCTCCATCAACCACCAGCCAGGCGCCTTGGGGAGACCCCAGGGTACGGATTTTATTGTACAGCCCTCCATCGCGAAGGTTTTGTAATTCTTCATCTATCCAGGTGAGTTTGTCGGTCATTGTTGCCTCTTTGGGGTATGGGAGATTAGATATTGGAGATTGGAGGCTAGATGTTGGAGGTCAGATGATCGAGATTGGTGTTTGATTCTATCAGCGTCTTTTTCTTCGAGCGGGTTAGCTTCTTTAGGGCAGATTCGCGTCTTTGAGCAGTTGAACGGTCGGGATGCGCCTCCACATACACCAGACGCACTGGCCGTCGGATGCGGGTGTATTGCGCGCCGCGGCCGGCATTGTGCTCTATCTCTCTGCGCTCGGGGTCGGTCGTCCAGCCGGTGTATAAAGTGCCATCTGAGCACTCGATTATATAACAGAAGTAAGCCATTCTTCTAGAAACTTGCCAGGATTACAGCGCCCTCCCTATGCTCCTCATTTTCGCTGCCGAAATGCCAGCTATTCAGGAAGTTGATGGTGAAAATGGGGGGATGAAAGGGGTCCGATCTTCATCCAACTAAAGCGTTGAATAAGAGTTGAAGTGCGGGCCGCATGATCCAGCCCAGAATATCAACGCCCAGGTATGGGGCTCCGATGAACAGCACCATCAAGATCATGGGGCCATAAGGCCGGATGCGCGCCAGGAAATCTGACCAGGAGGCCGGGAAGAAGTAATCGGCGATTTTCTCACCGTCCAATGGCGCCAGCGGGATCAAATTGAACAGCATCAAAACCAGATTGATGATGATGAATTCTAACAGGAGTTGAGGCAGAGTAGGCAAGAAGTTGCCGGCGCCGAAAAAAGCCTGTTCCACGGAGACCAGACCGAGGCGAAATGGGATCGCAGCCAGAATCGCTAGCAGAAAGTTCGACATAGGCCCGGCTAGGGCTACCCACATCATTGCAGCCGCCGAACGACGCCGTAAGACATAGGGGTCAACAGGCACTGGTTTTGCCCAACCGAAACCGGCGACGACCAGCATCAATGAGCCAAGGGGATCTAAATGAGCCAGGGGGTTGAGTGTCAGCCGTCCATGGTAGCGGGGGGTATCATCCCCGAAATAATCTGCCATCCAGGCATGGGCGAATTCATGGAAGGAGAACGCGGTCAGGAGAACAATGACACGGGCGATCAGGGTAGGGAAATCGAGTCCAAGCATCAAGCACCTCTTTATAAGGGGATTATACCATCCCCATGCGAGATACCTCAGGTGGGGCGCACTTCCGAAGTGTATCCCACAAGGGAATGTATTTTCCTCCTCGTGATATAATGCCGCCATGCTACCCGATTTGAGCATGCATGACATCGTTCGCTTGCGCAAACCCCATCCCTGCGGCAGTTACGAATGGAAAGTCGTCCGACTCGGCGCGGATATTCGCCTGGAGTGCCTGGGATGTCAGCGGTTGGTGATGCTTTCTCGTCGCAAGCTGGCTCAACGGGTAAAGAACGTAACACACGCTGACGAGGTGAAATCATGTCTATAAAACGAATCGCGGTTATTACAAGCGGCGGCGACGCTCAGGGCATGAACGCGGCCGTGCGTTCCGTGGTACGGACGGGCCTCGAGCGCGGACTGGAAGTTTTCGCAATCTATGAGGGCTACCAGGGCATGGTGGATGGCGGTGAGCGCATTCGCAAGATGGATTGGGATTCCGTCGGTGGGATTATGCAAAACGGAGGCACGGTGATCGGTACGGCGCGCTGCGAGCGATTCCGTACCCGCGAGGGACGCCTCATCGCCGCAAAGAACCTTATCGAGCATGGCATCGAGGGATTGGTGGTCATCGGCGGCGATGGCTCCCTGACAGGGGCAAATATATTCCATCAGGAGTGGGCTTCGTTATTAACCGAGCTGGTCGAAAAGGGCGAGATCAGCGCCGAAGATGTTGTCGCCCATCCCAATTTGTGGGTTGTGGGTCTGGTTGGGTCTATAGACAACGATTTCTTCGGCACAGATATGACCATCGGAACCGACACGGCGTTGCATCGCATCACCGAAGCTGTAGATTCCATCACCAGCACAGCCGCCAGCCACCAGAGGACTTTCGTGGTCAAAGTGATGGGCCGTAATTGCGGTTACCTGGCTCTGATGGGCGCGCTGGCCTGCGGCGCGGAGTGGGTGTTGATCCCTGAAAACCCCCCCGATGTCGAAAACTGGCGAGAGGTGATGGCCGAACGCTTGAAAGCTGGGCGCAAGGCGGGTCGTCGCGATAGCATTGTCATTCTGGCTGAAGGGGCCAGGGATCGAGAGGGCAATTATATCGGGAGCAACGATGTTCAAAAAGCGTTGGAAGAACGCCTGGGTGAAGAGGTCCGGATGACGGTGCTCGGGCACGTGCAACGCGGCGGCCGCCCAAGCGCCTTCGACCGCAACCTGGGAACGTTGCTGGGCTATGAAGCTGTCAATGCCATCATCGAGGCCAGGCCTGGAGATGAGCCATTGCATATCGGCTTCAAGGGCAACCGCATCGTCAGGCTGCCCCTGATGGAGTGCGTGGAGAAAACCCATGCCATCACCGAAGCTGTCGAAGCGAAGGATTACGTGAAGGCTCTGGCTTTGCGCAGCCCTAGCTTCAGCGATGCCTTTCGAACACTAAAGACGATGGCGCGGGTGATCCCCCATCCCCCTGACCCGGATCAAAAACGTCTTCGTATCGGAATTCTCAACGCCGGCACCCCTGCTCCAGGGATGAACACCGCTTCGAGAGCTGCCGCCCGCCTGGGCCTCGATAAAGGCCACATCATGTTAGGCATCTATAATGGCTTCGAGGGGATGGCGGAGAACGAAGTCGAAGAACTGAATTGGATGAGCATGGGAGGATGGGCTTCGATGGGCGGTTCTGGATTAGGCACCAGCCGCCGGATTCCTGTGGGCAAAGATATGTATGCCATCGCCCGCACCATCGAAATCAATCAAATCGACGCCCTGCTCATCATTGGGGGCTGGAATGCTTACGAAGCCGCTTATAAGTTGTATAATGAGCGATCCAACTTCCCGGCTTTCGATATCCCGACAATCTGCCTGCCAGCCTCGATCAATAATAATTTGCCCGGTTCGGAACTCAGCATCGGCGCAGACACGGCGCTCAACAGTATCGTCACTGCGGTGGATAAAATCAAACAATCGGCGGTTGCCACACGGCGCTGTTTCGTTGTGGAAGTGATGGGTCATTGGTGCGGCTACCTGGCTTTGCTGGCCGGCATGGCGACCGGCGCAGAGAGGGTCTACATCCACGAAGAAGGGGTCACCCTCAGCGACCTGCAGGCCGATGTGGAAATCTTGAGCCAGGCTTTTCGATCTGGAAAGAAGTTGGGCTTGTTAATCCGCAATGAATACGCCAACAAGGTCTATACGACTCACTTCATCTGTTCGCTCTTCGAAGAAGAGGGGCGCAATCTCTTCGATGTACGCCCCGCCATTCTAGGCCACCAACAGCAGGGCGGCGACCCATCGCCTTTCGACCGCATTCAAGCCACGCGCCTGGCGCGTTTGTGTCTCGATTTTTTGATCGAAGAGTGTGAAAAAAAATCCACGCGTAGCGCATTCGTTGGACTGGAGGAAGGGAAATATATCTATCACGATATGCGTGATTTCCCGCGCATGGGTGATCTGGAATATCAGCGCCCCAGGGAGCAGTGGTGGCTGGCGTTGAGAGATATTGCCAGCGTGTTGGCGCGGCCAGGATCAGGCGTCGATTAGCTATCTGGCCTGCAGGGGTTATCGGGATCGGGGTCTTTTGGCGGCATGCCCTCGGTGGCGGGGCCATACTCACAGACGGCGCGCCAGGGCATATAGTGTGTCTGGAAAGTATCCTCGTAGATGATTTCGCCATTCCGCCATACATCCCGGGTGACCGTCACGTCAGCGCCTTCTACCGACCAATCTACCTGTTTGATTACCCCCGCATCTAAATCTTCGTTCTCTTCGTAGCGCGGCTCTGGGGGGTCTTGTTTGTTGGTCAGGCCGGTGGTATCCCACTCGACCGTGCGTCCATCCGAAGTCGAATAGAATTTCCAGGTCAGGTAGAAATTACCGACATAGGTTTCCATCAAGAGCCAGTAGGGGGTGTCGTTGGTGAATTCGAAATCTACCACCGGCACATAGACCGTGGCATCCAGCCCGGCCCATTGGGTGTCGTGTCCACCGCCGTAGGTTTGCTCATAGTAGTAGACTCGATAAGCATGGGGATGGCGTTCCTCGATGGGATAGCCTCCGAAGAAAACCGTTCGAAAGAGCGTTGTGCTGACCTGGCAAACGCCGCCGCCGACGCCTTTGATGGTGCGGTCGCCGTAGATGATCCAGGCCTCGGCGTAGCCGGTATCCAGGCTGACATCGCCGAGGACATCCCCCATGGAGAAGGTCGCGCCGGGTGGAATCAACAGGCCGTGGAATCGCTCGGCCGCCGTGGCGATATTTTGCTTTCGTGAGGAGTCGGAGCCGTAGTAGTAAGTGGTGTGCGAACTGACTAACTCCGTGATCCCCAAATCCTCTGCTGTTGCTTCATCGGTGATCTCGGGTGTCGAATATTCCATATCCAGGGTGACATCGTGCTCCCCGGCCAGTACTCTGGCGTTGAGCGACTGGATGGTGGTTTCCACATCTACAGATTGGCCGTAGATAGCAGGTTGGATCACTTCTAACTGGCGGGTGTCGTCGTCGAAGATGAAGCGGGCGTTTTCTTCTCTTTTCGCCAGGTCTGGGGCGATCTCGTTCAGGAAGTTGCGCAGCCTCTCATCGCTGAGGTTGACCTGGTATTCGACCCCCTCGGGGGTAGCCACGCGCTCGATGATCAGCATGTCAGCCAAATCTTCGCGAGCGAAGGCCCAGGGGCCGGGAGCGCCCTCCTCGGCGCCGGGATAATTGACGATCAACGGCGCGCTGATGATATTTCTGGCAATGCGCGCCTGCTCCTCCACATCCATGATCACAGGTGGGTCTTCCTGCACTACCAGGGGAATCTCGCCATCCATCAGCGACCGGGTAAGCGTTTCGAGGGCGGCCGTTGTGGCGGGGATATCCACCCTGCGCCCGATCTGCCCAGGCTGAACGAGGACATCCAGGCCATCCACGTGCAGGGAGGCTTCGACGGTGGGGATATTGACTTGCGCGGCGATGGATTCTAGGTAATGCCTTGCGATGCGCTGGTCGAAGGTCATTTCGAGGGGCAGGGTGAGTCCGTGATACCAGGCCTGGAACTGGTCCCCCAGGCGTTCTCCCAACGAACCGCTGCGACCGAGATTGTAGGCGAGGTGCGCGTTCCGCACCGGGTCGAGGGCCAGGCCGACCTCCACGGGGGAAGCGACCCAGGTTTGCCCGCCATCCCTGAGCAGAATTTGCCCGCTGTGAGGGTAATCATACTGGAGGGCCAATAGCAGGGCAGCTTCGGCAGGGGTTTTCCCCGAGAGATCCACCCATCCCATGTTGACCCCAGGGTAGATGCGGCCAGAATAGTCGAAGTAGAAGCCGATGAGGTACATAACCAACGCCAGAATGAACAGTCCGACGCCGCCGATGAAGATGACTAGCCCGCGTTGGAAAGGATGCAATAGATCACCACACATTCAGCTTTCCCCACTATCAGGTAAGGGGGTCATACGGATTCGATGATCTTCGATTACCGCGAAATGACCTGACCAATCAATGCGGCTACCCAAGGCAGCCATTGCAACCTGGGCAACATGCGCTGAAGAAGGTGCTGAGATTCGAAATAGAATGACGCCACTCATGGCGAGAAGCCCAGCATGAAAAGCGAGTTCGCCGAAATCTTTATCGAATGTGATCAAGATGCGATTTTCTGCTTGCGCACGCGCCAGTACTGCTTCATCGCTGCTGCCTGGCATGTCCGTGCGTACCCATGCAACGTCATACCCTTGCTGGCGTAATGCTGCTATTGCATCCTCTGGAAAGTTCTCATTCGCCAGGATGCGCAGGGTTACCATGCCACCATGGGATATACTTTCTCAGCCCGTAAAGTGTCGGTAGCGTAATTCAGGCAAGCACGTATATCTTCTTGGGTTAAACCTGGGTAATTACGCAAAATTTCCGTGTCTGTCCAGCCTTGTGCTAAAAGATCAATGATAAACTCTACAGCCAGACGCGTGCCTTTTATTACGGGTTTCCCAACCAGGATGTTAGGATCAATAACTATTCGCTCTTGCCAATGCATCACAGTCTCCTTGTCATTGGTCGTTGGGATAAACGATTTGCATAGAACAATTTTAGCATAGAAGGCTTGGCAATATCCCACTCTCTGTTATCTTTTCACGCGTTACGCTTCCTGTCTTTCCGCGTGTATAATGGGGGGTGAAATATTTAGCCTGTTTACCCTCTCCCGGGAGAGTCTCCTATGAAAACCAAACAGCCGCTGTTTTTCGCGAAATACCGCTGGGTTGCGATCCTTGCTGGCTTGTTGTTGCTCACCCTAGCCTGTGGCCTGCCCTCGGCGATCCAATCCCTTGCGCCGGGGGAAGATGCTACACCAGCCCCTCCTCCCACGATCACCCCCACACCCCAGCCCTTGCCGCCAGCCCTGGTGGAAGTTGATCCATTGCCTGGGAGCAGGCTGCCCCTGGATGATTCGATCACGTTCTACTTCAACCAGCCCATGGAGCGCGTCTCGGTAGAAGCATCGTTGAGTGCTGTCTTTGCTTCTGAAGATGGCGCTGCTCAATCCGTTGGGGGAAGTTTCACATGGCTGGATGACGCCACCCTCAACTATGTGCTCGACAGTCGGTTGCCTCCCTCTGCTACCCTGTCCGTAGAGATCGACGCCTCAGCCCGCGCTGCCAATGGACTCGCCATGCTCGAAGCCGTCAGCGTGAGTTATGACACTGCTCCCCCGTTGAAGGTCATTCAAATGCTTCCTGAAGCCGGCCTTACAGAGGTCGCTCCCTCCTCGGCGGTTGTCGTGACTTTCAACCAGCCTGTTGTAGCGATAGGCGCCGATCCCGCTTCGCTTCCCGCGGCGTTGGTCATCGAGCCATCCCCGGCGGGGCGAGGAGAATGGGTCAACACAAGCACCTATATCTTCTACCCTGAGACTGCCCTGTTCGGAGGGGCGACCTACTCGATCAGCCTGAATCCACAACTGACCGCTGCCAGCGGGGCCTCGCTGGCCTCTGCCCAGGAGTGGAGTTTCAGCACCGCTTCGCCGAGCCTGGTTTCTATCGAGCCAGGCGATGGCAGTTCCGCTGTTCGCCTGGACACGCCTTTCACGCTGACCTTCAATCAATCCATGGATGTCGCCAGCGTGGAAAGGAGCTTCACCATGCGCGCCGCAGATGGTCGAAACGTCCCCGGGGTTTTCGAGTGGGAACAGGATGACTCGGTAGCAGTGTTTACCCCTTCGGGATTGTTATCCCGCGATACGATCTACCGCCTCGAACTATCCTCTGGCGCCCAGGCGCTCGGAGGCGCGCCGTTAGGCGTCAGTACCAGCGCCGCAGTGCGCTCCGTATCGGGGTTGATGGTCATCTCCACTGATCCCTATCCAGGGGGAGCGACGAATATCTATCAAGGCGTCACGTTGTATTTCAGCAGCCCTCTTTCTGCGGACGATGATCTTCTGGAATATATCTCGATCACGCCAGAAGTGCCAAACCTGAATTATTGGTTGGGCGATGAGGCCAGCAGCCTCAACATCAGCGGAAGTTTCGATTCCCAAACCGAATATCTGCTCACCATTGATGGAGATTTGCCTGATCCCTGGGGCGGCGTGCTGGGCATGGATTATCCATACAGCTTCCAAACCCGTCCCTTGGACCCCAGTCTCAGTTTTGCCCAATACTCGTCTTATCTTTTTATCACGCCAGGCGATACCAGCCTGGCGGCCCAGGCAGCCAACATCAGCGGCGTAGACATGCTGCTGGGCGAGGTCTCATACGCCGACTTCGTGAGCTTCTTTGAGCCAGATGGGTATGATTTATTGAACGGCTATCAGCCATATAACTGGCAGATCTGGAATCACGCGCTGAATTTGCCCGGCGACCGCATGTATAAAGTACAGCTTCCAGTGCAGCCAGATGGGAGCGGCTTACCTCCAGGGCTGTACCACCTCAGCCTGGATGCGCCGGGGGTAGATTACCCCCCAGGGCCTTTCGTGCTGGTTTCCAGCAATCTGAATTTAACGTTCAAACTCAGCGCCACCCAGGCCTTCGTCTGGGCTGTTGATCTGCGCACAAATGACCCTGCGCCGGGCGCCCCTGTTGGGGTGTACAAAAGCGACGGCACGCTGCTGGCCAGCGGCGCGACAGATGAAAACGGGATATTCCAGTCGGCGATCCCTGCCCAGGCTGATATCTATTCCATTCATTACGCCATGATCGGGCAGCCCGGCGACGAGAATTTCGCCCTCAGCCTCGATACCTGGAACGAGGGCATTGCTGGCCATAACTTTGGCATCTTTACCAGCTTCACGGGGCCCGAGATCAAGGCCTACTTTTACACTGATCGCCCCATCTACCGCCCTGGCCAAACTGTATCTTTCCGGGCGGTGGTTCGGCAGGCTTATAACGGACGGTACACGCCAGCCAATCTGGGCGCTCTTCCCATCGAAATTTACGACTATAACCAAACCATCCTTCTCGAGAGCGATTTCTCGCTCTCCTCTTTCGGCACTGCCCACGGCCAATATACCCTATCCGAGGATGCACAGCCCGGCGCCTATGAGATCAGAACCGATTATGGGGGGGTGCTCTTCGATGTCGCTGAATACCGCAAGCCGGAGATCAACTTGCAGGTTTCCACCACAGAGAGGGTCACGGATATCCTGGCGGGCAAAACCCTCCAGGCGCAGGTGGAAGCGCGCTATTACTTCGACGCCCCGGCTGACGACCTGACGCTGAATTGGGCTTTGTACAAGGAACACGATTACTTCTATCTTCCGGGTTACCAGGTAGGGGAGGAAAGCTACGGCTGGATGTATCCCTATTGGATGGGGTTTTATTTTGGATATTATGGGGAACAGGTTGCCTCAGGGGAGGGGCGGACGGACGCAGGGGGGATTCTGCCCCTCGAGCTTGAGATTCCCCCCGAGGAGAGCACCCAGAACTACACCCTCGAGGTCACCATGACCGACGAGAGCGGTTTCCCTATCAGCGCCCGCGCTGAGTTTACCGTCCACCCGGCGGAGTACTACATCGGCGTAAGGCCGGATACCTGGCTGGGGCAGGCCGGGAATGAGATCACCTTCGATGTGCTGACTGTCGCCTGGGATGGCGCAGCCGCCCCAAATCTCGATCTGAAGGCCATCTTCCAAAATGTGACCTGGGTGCGCCAGGATTCCGATGATCCTTATATGCCGCCCGAAATGATCCCCCAATACACGACGATCTCCAGCGCCGATTTCCGCACCGGCGCCGACGGCATGGCGCGTCTGGCTTTCATCCCGCCCCAGGCCGGCACTTACCAATTAGAAATTCGCGGCGATGACGGCGCAAGGACGCAGGTTTTGCTGTGGGTTGGCGGCGAAGGGCAGGCCGTGTGGCCGAATATGCCCAACCAGCGCCTGCGGGTCAGCGCCGACAAAGACAGTTATCAACCCGGTGACACCGCCCAGATCTTCATCCCCAATCCCTTAGGAGCGGGCGCACAAGCCCTGGTGACCGTGGAACGAGGATTGGTCACGCGGCATTTTCAGTTCGAGCTGGATGCAAGCGGGTTCACACTGGCCCTGCCCTTGACCGAAGATGACGCCCCCAACGTGTATGTTTCGGTCAGCCTGGTTGGGAGGGATTCCGAGAACAATGTTGATTTCCGCCAGGGCTATCTCGATTTGTCAGTTGATCCAGCGGCGCAGGAACTCAACATCCAGGTTCTAGCCATCCATGAGGGGGTGGATGTGGCCTGCGAGACCGGCTCGAACTGCCCCGGGCAGTTGGAACCGCGTCAGGAAGTCACTTTCGACCTGAGGGTTACGGATGCCAATGGCAATCCTGTGCAGGGCGAGTTCTCCCTGGCGGTGGCCGATCTGGCCGCCCTGGCCCTGGCCGACCCGTATTCCCTCGACATCGTGCCAGCCTTCTATGGGGAGCAACCCCTGGGCGTCAACACCAGTATGGCGCTGGTCATGCACGTGCAGCGCCAGTTGTTCATTCCTGGTGGGATGGGCGGCGGCGGTGGAGATATCCTCACGCCCTTTGTGCGCGAAGAATTCCCCGACACTGCCTATTGGAATGCCGAGATCGTCACCGATGCTGACGGTAAGGCCCAGGCCGCTTTCACCCTGCCTGACAGCCTGACCACCTGGCATATTGACGTCCGCGGCCTGACGATGGATACCCGCGTTGGACAGGCCGAAACCCATCTGATCGCCAGTAAGGAGTTGCTGGTGCGCCCGGTCACGCCGCGCTTCATGGTGATAGGCGATCATCTGCGTATATCTGCTATCATCCATAACAACAGCGACGCTGACTTGCAGGTTGATGTGGCCCTGCAAGCGGCCGGATTCGTTTTGGATGATCCCACTTCTGCGCTGCAAAAATTCTCTATGGCCGCGGGCAGCCGTCAACAGGTGAGCTGGTGGGGTACGGTCGAAGATACTGGCGCAGACGCCATCGCCATGCTTTTTTCTGCATCTGGTCAGAATGCCCAGGGGGATCTGCTCTATCAAGACATCACCAGGCCGGTTTGGGGCGATATCCCTTTAGCGCGCTACCTGGCCCCACAGACCTTCGGCGCAGCCGGCGTGCTCGATGAAGGCGGGGAGCGCCTGGAGCTGGTCAGCCTGCCGCGGAGCTACGATCCATCGTCCGGCAAGCTGGATGTGGAATTGGCCCCCTCGCTGGCAGCGGCTATGACGGCCGGTTTGGATGTGTTGGAGCATTACCCGTATGAATGCACCGAACAGACCGTCTCACGCTTCTTGCCCAACCTGGAAGCCTACCGCGCCATCCAAAGCCTGGGTTTGGACGCCCCAGATTTGCAGGCACGTTTGGAGCGCACCCTTGATGAAGGCCTGGAGCGATTAGTCGCCAGCCAGAACGAAGATGGCGGCTGGGGCTGGTGGTCTTCACCCCCCTCCCCCCCGACCTCAGATGGGGTAGGGGAGAGTGAGGGCCCAGAGGGGGGCAGCGACCCCTATATTTCCGCCTATGTGCTCTTCGGTCTCAGCCGCGCCAAGGACGCCGGGGCTTTCATAGACGATTCGGTCATCCAAAACGCATCCAATTATTTGATCACGACCATGTCAACCCTCTGGACTGATAACGAAAGCTGGAGGCTGGAACGGGTCGCCTTCATCCAATATGTGCTTGTGCAGGCTGACTACAGCGGCGCAGGACGGCTCATCATGGATGCCGGTGAGTTGTATTCTTTACGCGACCAACTCAGCCCCTGGGCGCAGGCCATGCTGGCGATGACCCTCGAGGGGCTGAATCCCGGCGACGAGCGCGCCGCGACCTTGTTCTCCGATTTAAATTCCGCCGCCGTTCGTTCGGCAACCGGGACGCATTGGGAAGGAGGCGCTTCGCAGCGCAACATGGAGACGGCGGTCTTCAACAGCGCAGTGGTGATCTATGCCCTGGCGCAGGATGATCCTGCCTCAGTCACGCTGCCGGAGGCGGTGCGTTACCTGATGGCCCACCGTGACGCCCGCGGCGCCTGGGCCTCGACCTACGAAACTGCCTGGACTCTGATGGCGCTCACCGAGGTGATGAAAGGTACCGGCGAGCTGGCCGGGGATTTCGGTTTCTCCGCCGAGGTCAATGGCTCGCAGTTGGCTCAAGGTCAGGCTGGAGGAGATGCCCGTCTCAGCGCCGTGACGACGTCGCTAGCCGTCGAGCATCTGTACCCAGATCATCCCAACGCCCTCACCATCCAACGCGCGGCCGGGCCTGGGCGTCTGTACTACACCGCCCATCTGAATGTGCTCCGCCCGGTGGAGGATGTGGCTGCTATAGACGCTGGTATCAATGTAGAGCGAGCGTATTACCCCCTATTGCAGGAAGTCAGTGGTCAGCCGTCTGCGGTCGAACCTGTTTCAACAGCCAGTACAGGTGATAAGCTAACAGTTCACCTCACGCTTACTTTAGAGAACGAAGCTTACTACCTGGTGGTGGAGGATTACATCCCCGCCGGCGCTGAGGTGTTGGACGCCAGCCTGAAGACCAGCCAGCAGTTCATCGAGATTGATGCCGGGGATCCCTTCGAGGAAGGCTGGGGCTGGTGGTATTTCAACGACCCCCAAATCTACGATGATCATATCGCCTGGGCTGTGGACTACTTACCGGCTGGAACATACGAATTGACCTATGTGCTGGTGCTCAGCCAGCCGGGCCAATACCGGGTCATCCCCGCGCAGGCCTGGCAGTTCTATTTCCCCGAAGTCCGTGGCAACAGCGCCGGGATGGTTTTCGAGATCAGCGAGTAGTTGGGCAGAAGTACTGATACTGTAACTGCTCAGCCATCGAACGGATTAGCCCGAAAAAAGGGTGTGCGAAGGGGGCGCAGCCCCCTTCGCACACCCTTTTTTCGGGAACTTCCCCGTTTGGCTGAGTAGTTACCTGATACTCACCATGTGCGGCAGTAATTTATATCGGTGAGCAGCGTTCAAAAATAACACAGTAAAGAAGAGTTGGATTTTGACGAAGAGATGATCACATCGAAGGTTTGATAAAGAGCGAAAGCGCATACGCATGATTGCAAAGGACGTGACTATGAAGAATAAACCGATGCTTCTACAACCAGCATTGATCTTGATTCTTGTTCTTATTTTAGCCGCCTGCAAATCCGAATCGGAGGAGCTAACCTCCACAGCGACAGAACCCGCCGGTGCAGTGGAACTCACCCAGGCCGCGCAGACGGTCATCGCCCAACTGACTCGATCCGCAGCAGCCGGCTGGACGCCAACGCTGTCTCCCCCGCCCGAAACGAACACGCCCACCCTTCCGCCTCCCACGCCGACAGGCCCGACGCTCACGCCTTCCGAAACCCCCTTGCCGACGACGACTCCCCTTCCTACCATCACTTCGACCCCTACTCTCGTCCCGGGTGATCCCAGAGGCGAGTTAGGCGCGCCAGATTGGCAGGCGGATTTCTCTCTCGAGTCGGATTGGTATACCTTCGATGGGGAGAACGCCAGCATCTTGATGTGGGGCGGCAACCTGGTGCTGACTGCCAAGAGCACCGACATCTTCGAGATCTGGAGCCTGTCCTACCCCTTCCTGGCAGATTTTTATCTTGAATACACTATCTTGACAGGGCAGGAATGTCAGGGCAGGGATCGCTATGGCATGGTGGCGCGCGCCCCGGATCCCGATGAGGGTTATCTTTTCGGAGTCAGTTGTGATGGCGCTTTTCGTCTACTTTACTGGGACGGCGAGGAATTCACCACCCTCCGGGATTGGACGGAAAGCAAGTTCATCAACACCGGCCCGGGTGTGTTCAATCGTCTGGGTATCGAAGCCGTGGGGGAGAAGTTGTCCTTGTATGTGAATGGGGGCCTGGTAGCTGAAGTCGAGGACGACCGACTCGCCGAGGGCAAATTTGGAGCTTTCATCAAAGGAGAGAATACGGCAGGTTTTCGAGTGACGATCTCTGATGTGCTATACTGGGAATTGCCATAGATCAGGCGTTTCATACTTATCATCATACGGAGGCTAAAAACATGCTAGACCGAAATAAAATCACCATTCGCACCCTCTTCGACAAAGTGGAAAAGGGAGAGCCGATTTCCTGGCTGACTTGCTACGACTACCCCACGGCGCATTTCCAGGAGCAGGCCGGGATTGATATGATCCTGGTCGGCGATAGCCTGGGGATGACCATGCTGGGGTACGACACCACGTTGCCCGTAACCATGGAGGATATGATCCGCCACAGTCAGGCCGTGCGCCGCGGCGCGCCGATCGCTTTCTTAGTGGGTGATATGCCCTACATGAGCTACCAGCCCAGCAACGAGACCGCCATCCGCAATGCTGGCCGTTTTATGGCCGAAGCTGGCTGTGACGCGATCAAGTTGGAAGGCAGTGGAGAGATGGCTGACCGCATTCACGCCATCACCAGTTCGGGCATCCCGGCAATGGGACATCTGGGGTTGACTCCGCAAAGCGTCAGCGCCCTGGGCGGCTACCGGGTCCAGGGGCGCGGCGCATTACAGGCGAAAAAGATCATCGAAGACGCTAAAATCCTGGAAAACGCCGGGGCTTTCTGCATCCTGTTGGAGATGGTGCCCGACCGAGTGACCAAGATCATCACCGAGCGCGCCGAAGACTGCATCATCATGAGCCTAGGTTCTGGGCCGCACGCGCATGGCCAACTGCTGATCTATCACGATATGTTCGGGCTGTATCCCAAGTTCAAACCCCGCATGGCGAAGGTATTCGGCAACGCCGGGGAAGTGATCCTCAACGGTCTGACGCAATACGTGAACGAAGTCAGCGACAAAACCTTCCCCCAGCCAGAGAACTGGTTCACGATCAAGGATGAAGAATTCGATGAGCTAATGGAGATACTGAAGTGATACCCCGCCCCTTTTTCACGAATTTTTTCAGTGAACACAATGTACCGATTACCAAGGCATGAGGAATAAAATGACAGACTTACGCAAGCGACTACAAATCCCTGCCGTCCGGCTGGATGAAATCAACGCCGTGCTGCTCGACCCCGAGATGCGCGTGATGAATGATTTCCTCGAGGTGGTAGCGAAATACGGCACGCCCGAGGAGATCAACGCCAAAGCCAATCAAGCGCGCAAACTGGATAATCTGCTGGCAAAAGTCAAAGCAACGAAACCAGAATTTATCGCAGACCTGGAGTGGCTAAGCGAGCAGCGCGATGTCGGCGCCTTCATCAGCGTAGCCGATTATCGTCGCAAAGTGCTTGGCGATAAAGTTGACAAAATGACTTTCGCCGATGACTTCGCCGTGACCCTTGAGATCAGCGCATTACAATACTTTCCCTGGGTGCGCGCTGCCGCCGAACGCGCCATCGAGAAGGGCATGCTGATGCCCTGCCGCTTTATTCGCGTGCGCAAGATGAAAGAGCAGGAAGCAGATGGCGATCTGGCCGCCGTAGCCGCCGCCATGCAGATCATCGGCGCGAGCTACGTGGAAACGCTGGATACGAAAGGTACCGATGGCTCCAATATCCACCTGGGCGGCCCTGCGACCATCACCGGCTACTTCGGGGGCGTCGGCCAGCCCAATCGCCATGCTCTGCAATGGGTGGACGAGTACCTGTACTACTACACCCATTACGGCGTCACCCAGGTGCTCAATATCAACCCCGGCACGGTTTTTCTGGGCTATATGCTGCACCGATTGGGTGTGGACATCGAATTCAAGATCTCCGTCTTCATGGGCAACGACAACCCCTATGCCGGTCTGTGGACTCTGCTGGGGGCCAAGCTCTTCGCCCGCGACGATGGCAGCTCTCCGCTGATCGGCTTCAATTGGTCCAATTCGGTGGATAACGAAACCATGGAGATCACCGCCCAGTTCCGAAAGGATTGGGGCTTCGAGAATGTGGTGCGTTTCGAACATCACATCGTCGAGACCTGGAAGAGCATCGTCCGCCAACCCTACAACCGCCGCGCCGAATTGCTCGAGATCGCCGACCATGTCGCCAACATCTCCGCTAAACACGAGGGCGGCGACCCTGAGACCGATCAGACCCGCCAGCATCCTTCCGATATCCTCGATTACTTCCGAGACAAGAGCGAGGTGATCGAAAGCGGCGATTGGGAGGCGCTCCAGCTCAACTTCCTCGACAAATTCGATGCTACCAATAAAACTGCCTGGGCGTTGACGGAAAAGGGGATGGCGTTCATCGCGGCGATGAAATTGCATCGGTGAGGATTCATGATTCCCAAACGAATGCAATCCTTCTTGAAAGAGCGCCTCCCCGAGCAGACCATCGAGAACCGCCTGATCGAAGATGGGGGCATGCGCTTCATAGAATTTTCTTCCCTGGACGTGGATCGGCTGGCGCGGTTGGATATCGAAGTAGATGCCCTCGGCCCGAGGCTGGTGGTCTGCATGTGGGATGAAGCGACCGACCTCGAGGTGGGCGGCTACCTGGTGGTGGATAATCTGGCGATGGGTCGTCCCTCGATGGGTGGGATCCGGATGCTGCCCGATGTCACGCCGGCAGCGATCCACAACCTGGCGCGGGGCATGACCCTCAAGAACGCGGCTGCCAACCTGCCTTACGGCGGCGGCAAATCGGGCATTGTGGCCAATCGGCTCTCCTCCGCGGAGCACACCGATGTGGTGTGCGCCTTCGCTCGTCTGATCTACCGCTATTGCGACATCTACCTGCCCGGCCCTGATGTGGGCACCAACGACGCCGACATGAAGACCATCGCCATCGAGAACGGCCTCGACAACGCCCTCTCCAAACCGGTCGAAATGGGCGGCAACCGCATTGACGAGTTGGGCGCAGCCGCCGGAGGCTGCATCATCGCCCTGCAAGCCTTACTCGAAGAAATGCCGCGCCTGCGCGCCATCCCCCAGTTTGCTAACCTGCAAATCCCCGTCCCTGAAGACCTGACCTTGCTCATCCAGGGTTTCGGCGCGGTGGGGGCGCATGCTGCCCGCATTCTGAAAGAGCGACTCCCCGGGGCGCGGGTGATCGGCGTCAGCGACTACCTGGGCTATCTCTACGACGAAGACGGCCTGCCCACGGAGCAACTCTTCGAGATGTGGCAGAAGCACGGCCTGGTGACGCGCCGCTACTATGACGAGTTGATGGATTCCGGGCGGCACGACCGCTCGCCGGTCAAATACTCCACCGATCCGGACGACCTGCTGCGCGAATCGGCCTTCTGCCTGATCCCTGCCGCGCCCATCGCCCATTACCTGGACACCGACCCCGCCACGAACCCCTGCATGACCGTGGAGCGCATGGGGAGGTGGGCTGTCAGCATCGAGGGGGCCAACACCTACTCCCCCCTGGCCGAACGCAAGGCCGCCCGCGCCCGCATGGAGCGCGCCGTTTACCGCCAGCGCGGTGTGCTGATCGCCACGGATTATCTGGTCAACTCCGGCGGCGTCATTTTCGCGGCGCAGGAACATCTCATCAAAACGCCTCACCAACTCAGAATTCCAGAGGAGATTCTTGGTAACCGCAAGGCCGTTGACGGCTGGCTCTCCGATCACGCGAGGGAATTATCTCGATTGGCCGGACAGCGCCTGTCCGCGGCTGAAGCCTACCGAGAGGAGGTCATCCGCCGTAACATGGTCGAGTTGATTGACCTGTTGGCCGCCGACGCCGACCTGCTGCCCTGGGAAGTTGCCGAGAAGATCAGCGTACGCCGCATCGCCGCCAGCGAGAGCGACCGCACCGCCGCCGACATCATGGCCCCCATGCCATCCATCGAGATCGAGCATACCGTTCAGCAAGCCGCGGCCAGGATGATCGAGTCAGCCAGTTCGATTCTGGCGGTGGTCTCGCTCGAGGGAGCGTTGGAAGGCGTGCTGACCCGCTGGGACATCACCCGCGCCACCGCCCTCGGCTCGCCCGATGACCAGCCCCTCGAGGAAATCGTGACTCGCCAGGTGATCGCCGCCGACCCCGACGACACGATTTTGGAATGCGTGCGCAAACTGGAACACTACGAAATCTCAGCCATGCCGGTGGTAGAGGGAAACGCTGTGCTGGGCATGGTGACGACCGATCTGCTCTCGCGCCGCTCGCTGCTGCGGCTGTTGCAATCGCAGAGTTATGAGTAATCTCGGCATCCAGGCGATGTTTTTGTAGATCGGCGAGCAGTTTCGATGTCAGATCGAGCATAGTTTTTCGAGAGATCGAGCTGGCATGTTATCATTTTCCATCCAGCCAACGATTATGTTGATTTGTGGTAACTACTCAGCCAAACGGGGAAGTTCCCGAAAAAAGGGTGTGCGAAGGGGGCGCAGCCCCCTTCGCACGCCCTTTTTTCGGGCTAATCCGTTCGATGGCTGAACAGTTACGATTTGTGGAGGTCAAGCATGGAACGACGACTCCTATCCGGCCGACGCATCCGGGAATGGCGGGAATGTCTTACTGCATATTCGATGATTGCGCCTGCAATGCTGCTGATTTTCAGGTTTGGAATATTCCCAGCGGGGTCTGCGCGTTTTGCCAGTTTGCATCATCGGAAAACCCTATCCATTTTGATGCTATTGGCCTTTGTGCTTGCTGTAGTGTTAGGGGCCTGCAGGCCTGCTAAGCCAGATGAGGAAGCTGCGCCTGTCGAAGAGGCCGCGCTTGCCGAGAAGACCGCGCCAGTCTTCGAGGACTGCCAGGCGACCGAGGTAGGCGGCAGCGACGACAAGTCGTTCGACGCCACAGCCTGCAAAAGCACGGAAGATGCCATGGCTGATCCAGGCATCGAGGCCAGGCGCCTCGAGTCACAGCAACAGACCGACTATGAAGTCAACGCCAACTCCTTCGACGAGGCAACCGAAACCATGGGCGTCCCATTCTCCGAATTGGCTGGCGCTACCATAACCTTCTGGCATGTCTGGGGCGCCGGCGCGCCGAGTGAGGGCATCGTCGCCATTGTTGATGAGTTCAACGCCGCAAACGAGTGGGGGATCACGGTCGAAGCTTTCGATCAGGACTCCTACAGCAAGGCTGAAGATGTCATGAACGCTGCTATCCAATCTGGCGATGTTCCGAATGCTATTGTAGGGTACTCCAACGCTATTGCAGGTTGGTACTCTATTGGCATGATCGCTGATCTGCAGCCCTATATAGACGATCCTGTCGCAGGTTTCACTGCCGAAGAAATCGCCGATTTCTATGCTGGGCCTTACAATGGTGGTGTGATGGCAGATGGCGCTCGCATCGCGCTCCCGATCAGCCAATCGGCAAATGTGTTGTTCTATAATGTATCTTGGGCCCAGGAGCTGGGCTTCGATGCGCCGCCGGCAAATGCGGCTGAGTTCAAGGAGCAGGCCTGCGCCGCGGCTGCCGCCAACGCTTCTGATGATACCCCGGACAACGATGGCACCGGCGGTTTGGTGCTGTACCCCAGTGCTTCCAACTTCTATTCCTTCCTCTTCGCATATGGCGATGATGGCTTGACCGAGGATGGCGCGGCGTATGATTTTGCTACCCCCGTTGCCCAGGCGGTCGCGTCCGACTGGAAGGAGATGTGGGACGAAGGATGCGCCTTCCCTACCGAGAGTTACCCCAACCCGGAATTTGCCACTCGTAAGGCGCTCTTCACCATGAGCTCCACGGCTGGTCTTCCTTATCAATTGGCAGCCTTCGAAGAGGCTGGGAGCGCAGATGAATGGACATTTGCTCCCTTCGTCGGCCCGGATGGACAGAAGGCCGTAAATGCCTTTGGTCAATACGTGGCCGTCGTGGAAGGTGCTCCTGCCCAGAAGTTGGCCACCTGGCTGTTCCTGAAGTACTTTACTTCGCCTGAGGCCCAGGCTATGTGGATCAATGCCAGCGCCTACTATCCTGTGCGCATCAGCGCTGAGGATCTGCTCGAAGATTACGGCGCGGCAAATTCCTTGTGGGTGACTGGCCTCGAGTTGCTACAATACGGTCAGGCTGAACCGACCAGAGCTTCCTGGACTTCGGTGCGCCGGGCTGTGGGTGACGCGGGCGATATGATCATCAATGGTTCTAGCGATGAAATCCCCACCTACCTGGAGGAGCTGAACAACACTGCGGCAGAACTTGTAGCCGAGATCGAAGGGTAGCGCCTCTCGATCATCTGATAAACAAGGCTGGAGGGCGGGCTGTGCTATTGAGATATGGGGGGACACGAAATGCCTTACATGCCCCTGGCGAGCCGCAGAGGATGCAAAAAAACCTTACGAATAACTTCACGCCCTTCGCGTCTCAACAGCTTTTTTGGGGTTTGAGGCGACGACGGGATTCGAACCCGTGATCAAGGTTTTGCAGACCTCTGCCTTACCACTTGGCTACGTCGCCAAAAAAATGCTGATTGTTGATTGAAGACCGTTGATTCTATCATCCACAATCTTCAATCTTTCAATCAGCGATTTCGAGAGCGGGCGACGGGGTTCGAACCCGTGGCCTTCTCCTTGGCAAGGAGACGTTATACCACTTAACTACGCCCGCGCATTTCGGTCAGATATGAGGACCGAGAGTGCCGAGAGCCAGAATCGAACTGGCGACACCGCAATTTTCAGTCGCGTGCTCTACCAACTGAGCTATCTCGGCCTGAAGATTCATCCTTGTCGAAAGCAGGCTAGATTTTACACGCGTCACATTGGATTGTCAAGCAATATTGGTTGACGTTATCCCTCAGCCGTGCTATCATCCCAGTACGGCATAATTTGTGCAATGGCCTGAAGTACGGGACTCACTACCACAAAAACGTCGAGAGTTCTCTCTCGAATCGATTCGTCATTATTTCTTTATTCATTATCCGGGTTTGAGTCCTTTATCCTGAGGCCGGACCCCCTCTGTGGGGAGACGAGCGCAGATTGCTGTGCGCTCTATTTTTTTATCTGCATTGATAGGAGTTTCATCATGAGTTCTGATTTTATCGCTCGCATTGTCGGCATGATTGTTTTTGGCACATTCTGTGGATATGTTGGAGGCACCTGGGGGGAAACGGTTTTCCCCGAGCCGACCATCGTTTATACGGTTGTGCTGAGTCTATCTGGAGTGTTGGTCGGTCTGGTGTTGACTCCATATCTCACCACACGTCCGGTGCGCGCCTTGCGCGCCTTACTGGGGAGAGTGGAAGCGCAAACTCTGGTGGCCGGGCTGGTCGGACTGATCGTTGGGTTGGTGATCGCCGCGCTGCTGGCTTTTCCACTCTCGCTTCTCCCGCCACCCTTCGGAGAAATCTTGCCCTTTATCGGGGTATTGATCGTGAGTTATTTTGGCGTGGCAGTATTTATCATGCGCCAGAATGACATCTTTTCGATTCTCCGCGATCGACTCCCTCGCAGGAAAGGCGTCGAAGACGTGGAAGATGATGTCGCCAGACGGAAAGTGTTGGTAGATACCAGCGTTATCATAGACGGTCGCATTGCCGACATCGCTCGGACTGGTTTTCTGACCGGCACTCTCTTGATTCCGCGTTTTGTTCTGAATGAGTTGCAGTATATCGCTGATTCTGCGGATGGCCTTCGCCGTCAGCGCGGACGCCGCGGCATGGAGGTTCTGGCTCAATTGCAGGAAGAACCCGGCATCCCCGTTCAAATTAGCGATATTGACGTGGAAGGCACCCGCGAGGTAGACGATAAGCTGGTTATACTGGCGCGCCAACTCAAAGCTGTGGTATTGACCAATGATTACAATCTCAACCGTATTGCCGAATTGCAAGGTGTGCCGGTGTTGAACGTCAACGAACTTGCCAACGCCGTCAAAGCTGTGCTGCTCCCTGGGGAGATCATCAAAGTGGATATTATCCAGGAGGGCAAAGAAAGCCGCCAGGGGGTTGGCTATCTGGACGATGGCACGATGGTCGTCGTCGAAGATGGCGCCGACTATTTGAGCAAAGAAATCTTCGTCTCTGTGACCAAGGTTTTGCAGACAGCCGCGGGCCGCATGATCTTTGCTCGCCCGGAGGATAAACCCTGATGACGATAAGAATCTACAATACGCTGACTCGAAAAAAAGAAACCTTCGAGACATTAGAACCCAATAAGGTTTCCATATATGTTTGTGGGCCAACCGTATACGCCAAAGCCCATGTCGGCCATGCTATGTCGGTATTGGTTTTCGATATCATCCGCCGTTATCTGGAGTACCGTGGGTACGAAGTGCGCCATGTGATGAATTACACCGACGTGGACGATAAGATCATCCAGCGCGCCAATATCGAAGCAGTCAATCCATTCGATTTAGCTGAACAGTACATCGAAGAGTTCAGGCAGCACCTGAATGATTTGAACATCCTGCCCGCAACGCTCTACCCACGCGCAACGGAAGAGATCGAGCATATCATCGAGATGATCCAGGGGCTGATCGAAAAAGGCCATGCCTACGCATCTGGAGGCGATGTGTACTTCTTCGTCGGCAGCGCTGAATGCTACGGCAAACTCTCTGGTCGCAAGCTGGAAGATATGCAATCCGGCTACCGAATAGATGTTGATGATCGGAAAGAGACCCCCATGGATTTCGCTTTGTGGAAGGCTTCCAAACCTGGCGAACCTGCCTGGGAAAGTCCCTGGGGTCAGGGCCGCCCAGGCTGGCATATCGAGTGCTCAGCTATGAGCTACTACCACCTCGGCGAGCAGATTGATATTCATGGAGGCGGCAACGACCTGATCTTTCCCCATCACGAGAACGAGATCGCCCAAACCGAGAGCCTCACCGGCAAACCCTTTGCCCGCTACTGGGTCCATAATGGGATGCTGCAACTGTCTGGCGAAAAGATGTCCAAATCCCTCGGCAACCTGGTGACAATCGCCGATTTCCTCGCAGAGAACGACGCCGATGTGTTGCGTATGTTGGTGCTCAACTCCAGCTATCGCAGCCCGTTGAAGTTCGGAGACGAAACCGTTGGCCATGCCAAACGCGCCCTGGATCGTCTGCGCATGGCCTTGCGCCCCGCCTCACCTGGGGCAACCGGCGCGGCGCCTGAATTCCTCGAAGCGCAGATCGCGTTTACTTGCCAGGGTTTTATCGATTCGATGGACGATGATTTCAACACCGCCGGCGCTCTAGGGCATCTCTTCGAGCTAGTGCGCGCTGTCAATCAGGCGCGGGATCAGGGCGTTGGCCCCGAAGGATTGGCGAAAGCCCAGGGTTTGCTCCTGGAATTTGCGGGTGTGCTTGGCCTGGAGTTGGAGCACGCGAGGGGCGATGGGCGTGGCCCAGGTGAGGCGGCACCATTTGTTGATCTACTCCTCGAGGTGCGCGCCGAGCTGCGTAACCAAAAATTATGGACGCTCTCCGATAAAGTGCGAGACCGTCTGGCAGAACTGGGCGTTATCGTGGAAGACGGTAAAGAGGACGCCACCTGGCGATGGAAATGAGTTGGATATTAGTATTACAGCGCAAGGTTGGCGCGAATAGCCTCCATATTCGATTAAAAGCCCGTCCTCGGGCGCCCCGAGGACGGGGCTGGGGATCAGTTTTATGTGACTTTGCGCTGTAATATTAGATATTGGCCCGTGGTTTCCCAATACCCAGTACCCAGTACCCAATACCTAATCACCTGCTCATGAAAGAATGGATCACCGGCCGCAACCCGGTCTATGAAGTTCTACGAGCGGAACGCCGCAAAGCGTTCCGCCTTTGGGTGGCCCAAAAAACTGACGAAAAACGTCACCTGGCAGATGCCATGAGCCTGGCGGCAACAAAGCGGCTACCTGTCGAATATGTGCCGCGTTCGGAACTCGATAAACTTGGTGAGAATCATCAAGGAGTCGCGCTGGAAGCGGAGGAATATCCTTACAGCTCAATATTCGACGTCCTCGAACGCGCCAGACAGCGAGAGGAGCCGCTTTTCATCCTGATCCTGGATACCGTGCAAGACACTCACAACCTGGGCGCCCTTCTACGTACAGCCGAGGCGGTAGGCGTTCACGGCGTTTTGTTGCCATTACGTCGCACAGCTACTGTCACTCCAGCGGTAGTCAGCGCCTCCTCGGGGGCAAGCGAACACCTCCTCGTCGCACAGACCAACCTGGCCCGCGCCATCGCAGACCTGAAAAAAGAAGGGGTATGGGTCTATGGGCTGGAAAGGTCTTCGCAAGCAAAATCCCTTTCAGAAATTAATCTCGGCGGCCCGCTTGCCCTGGTTGTGGGGAACGAGGCCGAGGGGATGCGCGCTCTGGTGCGCGAGTCTTGCGATGTTTTGTTACAGTTGCCCATGCGCGGCAATATCGACTCTCTGAATGCGGCCGTGGCCGGTTCGGTGGCCTTATATTTTGCCTGGAGCGCGCGTAAGTTTTCGAAGTAGGGTGGGATTCGCAGTAATGCTTCCAACCGTGGCCAAAATAGGACGCTGGTGAGAGTAAGATCAACGTAAATCCGCGGTTACCGGTGCCCGAGGAATCTTCGCGCTCGATAGGCCATTGACGCTAATCTCGAATTCTGATAAACTCCAGCCCCGTTGTCACTCCCGAGAAGTGAGTGTTAACCTTGCTTGTGAAGATTCCCTCTGGTATAATGCCTCCGCTCGTTTTCTGGCATTTGGAACGTTTAAATATCTACGCCGACGTAGCTCAACCGGCAGAGCAGCCGCCTTGTAAGCGGCAGGTTACGGGTTCAATTCCCGTCGTCGGCTCCTGTTGACAGTTGGCGATCAAGGCTGCCGGATGTGGCCTTGATCTCGAACTGGCAACAGTTTTCTGCGGGCGGATACCCAAGTGGCCAAAGGGAGCTGACTGTAAATCAGTTGTCGCACGACTTCGGCGGTTCGAATCCGTCTCCGCCCATCAGAACTCGCTGACCGGTACAGATGCTGCACCTGTCGGCGGGTATTTTAATGTAAGAGACAGGCCCACATAGCTCAGTCGGTAGAGCACATTCTTGGTAAGAATGGGGTCATGGGTTCGAATCCCATTGTGGGCTCTTCTCGCCGATTTTGTACAACCGTAAGTTCGATATTATTATCGAGGAGAGAAAGCATGGCAAAGGAAACATTTGTACGCGACAAACCGCACTTGAACGTAGGCACCATGGGGCACATAGACCATGGGAAGACGACGTTGACGGCGGCGATCACGAAATATTGCTCCTTTTTAGGGAAAGCCG
>Ga0194113_10000459_pt1 | contig 53011 bp, 37 predicted proteins | sample TA2MahC200mmetaG_FD_146193 | JGI IMG/M metagenome (GOLD analysis project Ga0194113, IMG submission 146193) | Freshwater microbial communities from Lake Tanganyika, Tanzania - TA2015017 Mahale Deep Cast 200m | ecosystem: Environmental > Aquatic > Freshwater > Lake | place: Tanzania: Lake...
TTCCTGCCGGCGAACAGCCTGCGCCCTGCAGCATGCTTTACCAAGGGCGCGTCCTACTATGGCGTCACCAGCGCTGTCTCCCTGGTCAAGAACCAGTGGGGCCACGTGATGGCCACCTTCGACGGCCTGCGGCTGCGCATCTACGTCAACGGCACGCTGCAGGGCGAGTCCACGCTGCCCTCGACCATGACCCCCGACAAGGCTGCCAATAGCTTTTACCTGGCGCGGTACTGGCCAGTGGAGTACCACGATGGCTTCCGCGGCCGGCTGGACGAGGTGACGGTGTACGCCCGGCCGCTGACCGGGATCGAGATTTACAACACCTACCTCTACCAGCGCGGCTGGGTGGAGGAGCGCTTCAGCCACGACATCACCGTGGACGCCGATACGCCGACGAGCACCCTGGCGACACCCGCCAGCTTTCTGGCCCAGGCCAGCACGGTGCTGCTGGCCACTGCCTCGGACGCCACCTCAGGCATCGGCGGCGTCGAGCTCGGCTCCTGCCGGGCCGCCGGCGGGTGCGCGCCGACCACCTGGGAAGCCGCCGACCAGTGCACAGATGCCACCGAGGACGGCGCCTGGTGCCCGATCTTCAACCCCACAGTCGAAGGGCGCTACACCTTGAAGGCGCGGGCCACCGACGTGGCCGGCAACCGCGCCGAATCCGCCGACAGCATCACCGTCTACGTAGACGACCGGGCGCCGTCGGTGGGCCTGGACCAGGCCGCGGGCGCATTGCTCAACGCCACCCCGCACCCGACGCAGGCCAACGCCTGGATCGTCCACCTCTCCGGCACGGTCAGCGACCCGGCGCTGAGCGACGGCAACGCGGGCAGCGGCATCCCCGCCGACGGCGTGCATGTCACGCTGCTGGGCGCGAAGGGGGCGGCGGCCGGTTGGGGCCGGCAAATGGCAACCGTCTCCGGCAGCACGTGGTCGCTGGACTACGTGATGAGGGAAGCGAACCCCAGCGGCAGTTACACCGTGCGGGTCGAGGCGCAAGACGTCGTGGCGCGGCTGACGGGCCTGCCGCCGGACCAGGTATCGCGGCATACCGCCGTCCTGGAGCGGGGCATCGTCGTGGACGGCGCGGCGCCCAGCGTGGGGTTCGATGCCACCAGCGTGCCTGCCGGGTTCATCACCGGCGGCACGACGCTGGGCGGCGACGCCACCGAGCGCGCGGTTGACCTGGCGCTGGACTGGGTGGCGCCCGCGGGCACGGGCGACCAGGTGGGCGTCACCATCACCTGCAACGACGTGCAGCTCTACGACATCCCGCCGGGCACCTACCCCGCGCCGGGCGGCGCCTACGGCTGGCAGGGCACGACCCACCAGGGCGCGGCCTGCCAGGTGGCCGTCCAGGGCGGGGCGGGCGGCACGGTCAAGGTGTGCGGTGAGCAGATCGCGACCTGGCCCGCAGGCAGCGGCGGGACCTCCTTCACCGCCAATTCCGTCACGTGCAGCCGTGGGGGCGTCACAGCCGCAGAGGCCAGCGCGGCTGCGGCCGATAGCTCCGTGTCCGGCATCGCCGGGGTCGAGGTCGGGTTCACCTCGGCCATGCCCGGCTCGCCGTTCTATCAAGATCCGATAGCAGCCAGCGAGCTGCTGCACCTGACCTTCGCGGACGCGCCCGCCGCCAACGGGAGCATCACCTACCGGGATGTCACGGGTCACGGGCACGACGGCACGTGTTCGGGACCAGCCACCTGCCCCGGCACAACCCAGTCGCCGGAGACCGGTCAGGCCGCGTTGTTCGACGGCGTGGACGACACGGTCTCCCTGAAGACCGCTGCCGGCCTGAACCCGCAGGCCGGACTGCTCACCCTGGCGCTCTGGCTGAGAGTGGATGGCGGCTCGGGCCTGCTGATGAAAGTGTTCAATTGGGGAGCGTATCCGCAATACATTGTCCTTTACGTGAACAGCACCGGCCAGATCCGAGTGGATGCCTATGACAGCCATGGCTGGAACTTCACCCTCTACGGCTTCGGCAAAGCGCTCCAAACCTGGTATCACGTCGCGTTGACGCGCGATGCCGCAGGCGTCTGGTCGCTCTACGTGGATGGCGTCCTGCAGGACAGCAAGACGGCCAGCTTCGACATGAGCTCGCTGCCCCAGGCGTTCACCCTGGCGCCCCGCAGCACCTCGAGTCCAGCCTTCTGTGGCGGGATGGATGACCTGCGCCTCTTCGACCGGACGCTCACGGCGGCCGAGATCAAGGACCTGGCCAGCAACACGTTCGATGGCAAAATCACGCTGGCGCTGCCTTTCGACCAGGCGATGATGGTGGACGGCAGCACCCTGGCCGATAGTTCCGGCGCTGGCCGGGACGCGACCCTGGTCACTGGCGCGGGCGACACGGCCAACAAGGCGGTCACCAGCAAGGTGGGCAGCAACGCCTTGCAGCTCGACGGCATTGACGACTACGCTGCGGTCGCGGACAGCAGCGGGCTGAACCTGTCGGCCGGCAGTTTCACGCAGGCGGCGTGGGTCTACCCGCAGCCGACCGACAACGCGGCTTATCCCGTCATCGGCGCGGGCGCGCTGGTCGCCCCGAGCCTGGCCTACCCCTTCATCGAAGTGGTCAACCGCAAGCAAGTCAGCGCGGGCTTCGGCGACGGCACAGCGTTGCAGCGCATCACCACCGGCGACCTGCTTACCGAGAACGCCTGGAACCACATCGCCACCACCTTCGACGGCACCACCTACACCGTGTACATCAACGGCACGGCCCGCTACGAGACCAACGCGCTCTCGGGCAAGCTCCCCGCCGCCACCAGCCGGCTGGACGTCGGCCGCGGCAGCCTGGCCACCAGCTCCGGCTGCGCGCGCATCACCTTCAAGACGCTGACGCCGCACGCGGACGCCAACTACTACGACCTCTACTTCGGCGACCGCGTCTACAAAGGGCCGCTTCATGCCACGGTGAATCGGGCGCTGGCGGTGGATCAGTATCGCGATTTCTGCGGGAGTGGCACGGTGCAGGTGCGCGCCCATTGGTCCGGGGCCTGGCGTTCGCTGGGCACGATGGCCGTTGGGACGACGCCCGGCGCCGGCCAATTCAGGGCCAGCGCAGGCGGCAAGTCGGCGACCGTGACCTGGGAGGTGACGGCCTCGATGGCCGATCAGCGCTTCTTCCGCGGCCGGCTCGACGACCTCAAAATCTGGAACCGCGTGCTGTCGCCGCTGGAGATCCAGGAGCTGGCCGCGCAGGGCTGGCGGCCGGCCACCCTGGCCCAGAGTGGCGCGGGCGTGGGAGTCACAAACTGGCAGCTCGTGCCGCCGGCCGGGCTGGAGGGCTACTACACCGTGGAGACGCGCGGCCGCGATGTTGCCGGGCACGACCGCGCCAGCGGGCTGGCCTGGCAGGGGAACGTGGACACGGTGGCTCCGCGGGTCGCCATCAGCCGCACCGCCATCGCCACCGGCTATCATTACGCCACGGTCGCCGAGGACTTCAACCTGACCGAGGATGGCTTCCGCACGCCGTGCGGCGCGGGGATCATAGACACCCGCTCCTACTTCGCCGCGCCGTGGTATTTCACCATTGACCCCACCGGCCAGCGGCTCTTCCGCGTGACCGCCGAGTGCGATGTGGGACCGCTCGGACTGGCCGAAGTCGGCTGGAAGGCGATCTCCGGCTACGCCCGCGGCATCGCGTACAGCGCCGGCAAGGCGTACCTGGCCGCGGATGTCGTGGGCCTGCAAATCGTGGACGTGACGAACCCGGCGGCCCCGGCCGCGCTCGGCCAACTGGCATGGAAATACATGGACGGCCGTGGGGTGGCCCTGGATACTAACCTCGCCTACCTGGCCAATGGTCGCTGGGGGCTCGACGTCATTGACATCACGCAGGCGAGCTATCCTGCTTGGCTCGGCAGATACGATTCGCCCGGTACGGCGTCGGGGGTCGCGCTGGCCGGGTCTTACGCCTACCTGGCGGACGGGGCGGCGGGCCTGCGGATTGTGGACGTGAGCAACCCCGCGGCCCCGAGCGAGGCCGCGGCCTACGACACGGCGGGCACGGCCTACGGCGTCGTGGTCAGCGAGCCACGGGTAGCCACGGTCGCCCGCGCCACGCCGCCCGGCAAGCCTGCGAGCGCGGCGCTGACCAACGACCTGCCCGACCTGATCGTGGAAATATTCGCCGAGCCGGATACCATCGCCCCCGGCCAGAGCACGACGCTCACCATCGAGGTGCAAAACCAGGGGAACGAAGCCTTCGATTTGGACGGGATTGCTTACCTCCACGTGTACGAAGACCATGAGCCGACGCCATGCGACGGCGACAGCGGCTCCGCCCGCGCCTGGGAGCTCTGGCGGATGGAGCCCGGCGAGTCGCGGACCTTCACGACGACGTTCTCGTACGGGAGTGCCGGCACCCACTTTTACTACGCCCAGGCAGATTCCGAGTGCGCCGTTCTCGAATCGGACGACGACAACAACATCGCCGGCCCAGCGGAGGTCGAGGTCGTCACGCCGAGCGGGCGATATGCCTTCGTCGCCGATGGGTCGGCCGGGGTGCAGATCATTGATGTTACCAACCCGACCGCGCCAGCCCTCGCGAGCTCCTACAACACCGCGGGCACGGCCTACGACGTGGCCCTGGGCAACGACTATATCCTCTACGTGGCCGATGGCGTGGCCGGCCTGGTCGTCCTCGATGTGACGTATCCCTATGCGCCGGCCCTGGTGGCCAGGTACGACACGCCGGGCGATGCCCGCGGCCTGGCCTTCGCCGATGGCCGGGTCTACCTGGCCGATGGCGGCGACGGCCTGCTGGTCTTCGACGTAAGCGATCCCGCCGCGCCCGCGCTGGCCGCCAGCTTCGACACGCCGGGCTTTGCCTCCGACGTGGCCGTCTCGGGCCGCTACGCATACGTGGCCGACTACAGCGGCGACCTGCGGGTCATTGATCTGGAGGCCCCGCTCTCCGCCACCGCGTGCGATGCGGCCGGGAACTGCACCACCGTCACCGCAAACGCCTTGGCAGAAGGGCTGAGCACCTCCCGAGCCGCACGCAATACGCAATACGTAACATGCAATCCGACCTGTCCGTCTCCATCGCGGGTGTCCCGTCGCCCCTGGCCAGCACCGATCCCATCAGCGTCACCGGTCAGGCGCAGAGCAGCGTGTCGTCGCTGCGGGCACTGACCGTCACCGTCTCGTCGGCCGCCACCCCCCTGCTCACCACAAACTGGCCGGAAGATGAGCGCAGCGAAACGACCTGGGAGACGACCTGGACCCCCGCCGGCGAGGGCGAGCACGTGCTGCGCGCCGAGGCCAGCGATTGGGCCGGGGACGTCGCCACCGACACGTTCACCGTGACGGTAGACGCGCTGCCGCCTCTGATCGCCATCGCGCCCATGGTCATCACCGGCGCGGCCTACTACGAGCCGAGCACCATTGATCTGACTGCGGCCATGACCGACACGATCGGGCTGGCAAGCTGCCGCTGGCAGATCGCCGGCGGCGAATGGCAGGCGGGGATCCTGGAAAATGATGGCGCAAGCCCGCCCTTGACGGCGACCTGCCGCGCCCCCTGGCAGACAAATGGCGCATTGCCCGACGGTGCTGCGTTCGAGATCAGCATGGAGGCGACCGACGGCGCTGACCACACCACCCAGGTCACCGAGACCGTCACCGTGGACGTAATGCCGCCGGCCACGGGCGCGCTGACGCTGAAGAGCGACGGCGTGATTGTAGCGCGCGGCGACACCGTGGCCTCCGGCAACCTGAGCCTCGACTGGACCGCGGCCACCGACGGCAGCGGCCTGGGCGATTACACGGTGCAGTGGCACAGCGCGGTGACGGATACCGTGACCACCACTGGCGAAACCGTGCTGCCGGCCGGCCCGTTGACTTCGAGCTTCGCCGCCGGCGAGGGCCAGCGCGTCACCGTGGGGCTGACCAGCCAGGACATCTACGGCCAGCAGACCTACGCCGAGGCCGGCCCGGTCTACGTGGACGGTCCGCTCACGCCCGACTACATCTATCTCCCCTCCCCTGCCCCCCTCGCTCCCCCCAATGTTGGGGGGATGGGGGGAGGGGCCGGGGGTGGGGGCTGGCTGGACTCGGGCTGCTCGTTCCTCGGCGCGGACCGCCGCGCCTCCCGCCACGCGGCCGGCGCGACCGCACGCAGCGTCGAGCAACGCCTGCACGCTACCTGGAGCACGGACGCGCTGCGCATCGCCTGGGCCGGCGCTGGCTGGGACACCGCGGGCGACCTGTTCGTCTACCTGGACACCGACCCGTCCGGCGGCGCAACGACGGCCTTCAACCCGTACCTGATCCCCAGCGGCGCAGAGGACTTCGTCCCGGACGGCACCACCGTGACGCTGCCCGACGGCTTTGGGGCGGACCTGGTCGCGTGGGCGCAAGACGCCAACAGCGCAGCGTTGTTCCGCTGGACTGGTGTCGAGTGGGAGCACGTTGCAGCCCTGGGGACAGCCGAATACCGGCACGATGCTGCCACGCTTCAGACCGACCTGTACCTGCCGTTCGCCCTGCTGGGCGTGGCCGATCCGGCGAGCGCGGGTCTGGGCCTGCTGGCCTTTGCCTCCGAGGAGGGCACGCTGCGGCTGTGGGCCGCGTTGCCCGCGACCAACCCGCTGAACAGCGACCTGGCCGGCCAACTCAGCGCGCTGGCCGGCGATGATCGCGACATCGCCCTCACCCACGCCTACCGCTGGCCTGCGCTCGGCCCTGGCATCTGCCCGAACGGCAGCCTGGGCGGCGCGGTGGCCTACCCCGACAGCGACTTGCTGGTCAACCTCTCGGCCGTCCCGGCGGTTGCCAGCTACAGCCTGCTCGCCGACGGCCTCTTCTGGCTGCGCGACCTGCTGACCGGCAGCCCGCCGCCCGATGTGACCGAGCAACTGAACTTCCTGTCCGGTGGCCAGATCCCCCTCGGCCCTGGCACACCGGTGCACTACACGCTGGCGTTCCGCAACCTGGGCACCGGGACCGCGGCTGGGGCGTTTGCCGAAGTGACTGCGCAGTACGACCTGCGGCTGGTTGGCGCGGCCGACGGCGTCCACCTGACCGTGCCGCTGGGCGACGTGGCGCCGCTGGCCGACGGGAGCGTTTCCTTCGATGCCTTTGTTGACCCGGCCGGCAGTGACATCTGGGCCGCAGTCACCGTGCGCATCTTCGACGCGGCCCACCCGGCCAGCGGCGAGCCGTTGGAGTGGCTGTGGGCCAACCACCGCGTGGACCGCGGTGCGCCGCAGTTCATGGGCGTCGCCGCGCCGAAGTACTGGCTGGGGCCGGGCCTCAATAAAGTCGCAGGCTACGCCTACGACGACGCCGGCGTCGCCCAGGTGCAGTTGGAAATCAACGGCGCGGGCCAGGTCGCCTGCACGCCGACCGAGCCGGGCGGCCCCTGGCGCTGCGACTGGCCCGTGGCCGGCAGCGACGGCGACCTCTTCCAGGTGCGCATGGAGGCAACCGACGGCTACGGCCAGGCCGGTGGTTGGGGGCAAGCGTTGCCGTACCAGTTGGATGCCCTCCCGCCGAACCTGACCCTCGACGAGAGTGCGACCGAGGTGGCCTGGGGTGGCCTGGTCACGAGCAGCCGCTTCGCCCTTTACGGCAGCGCCGCCGATGCCTCCGGCATCGCCAGTGTGAGCGTGTGCGTGGCCGATGCCGGGCAGCCGGAGACGTGCGGCCAGGCGCAATGGACGGGCGCGCCGAACGCGGCCATCGCGTCCTACGAGGACATCCCGGCCACGCCAGCGGCCATCGGCGCCGCGACCTCGTGCGCCAACCCGATCGTGGTGACCTACCCGGTCAGTAAGACCTTCGACGTGGCCGACGTGGCCCTGGGGTTGGCTGTGCAGCACACCCACCGCGACGACCTGCAGGTCGAGCTCACCTCGCCGGCCGGCACGACGGTCCGCGTCTTCGCCGACGACGGCCTGCCCAGCACCCACTTCGCCAACCTTAACGTGATGCTGTTCGACGCTGCGACCACGGGGCTGTTCACCGCCCAGGGCGACGACGAGGCGCCGCAAAGCAGCGACGGCGGCGCGGCCTACATCCGGGCCGCCCGGCCCTACGCGCCCCTGCGGGCCTTCCAGGGCCAGAGTGCGCAGGGTAACTGGACGCTGCGCATCTGCGACGTGGACGGTGGCAGCAACGACGGCGCGTACTTCCGCAGCCGGCTGACCCTGATCCCACGCGACGCCGGAACCAAGTCGGCCTCCTGGTCCTACCTGACGCCGGATAGCGGCCCGCTCGATTACGTGGCGCGCACCGTGTCGGTCTTCGCTGGCGACATCGTCGGCAACTACACGCTCGAACCGCTGCAGCTCCAGCTCATCGTGGACAACGTGGCGCCGGTCATCACTGTTACCCAGGCCATCACTGAGGTCTGGCAGGGCAGCACCGTGACCGTGCTCGACGGCACCGTCACCGATGGCGGCCCGCTGGTGAATGTGACCGTGCACCTGCAAGACCCGGCCGGCAACATGAGTGAGATCCCGGCCGCGCGGGACGGCGAACGCTGGTGGTTCGACCTGACGGGCGACAGCACTGGCGAGCGGATTCTGTGGGTGCAGGCGTTCGACCAGGCCGGCAACGCGGTGAGCACTGAGCCGGTAAGGGTGGCGGTGATCTGCGCCAGCGCGACGCTGGGCGTGACGGCCATCACCGCTGAGCCAGCCGCCGATGATCCGTTCTCCGTCACCGTGCGCGCCGTGATCAGCAACACCGGGGCGGCCGCTGCGCCGGCCGGGCTGGCCGTTGGCTTCTACGCCAACGGCGAGCGGATCGGCACGGTCACGTTGGCCGGGCCGGTGGCGCCCGGCGCCTCGCAGGCCGCCGACCTGCTTTGGCCCGTGGCATCGCCCGGCGACTACGCGCTCAAGGCCATCGCCAATGACCCGCCGGTAGGGGCGCAGGCGCTGCCACTGTGTGCGGCGCCGGAGGCCCAAGGTCAGCTCGTGTCCATCGTGGACATAGGGCTGCGTCCCTCCTGGAGCCTGGTGTCCAGCTACGTCAATCCCTTCAACCCCAACGCCAGCGTCGTCCAGCGCCCCATCGCGGGGCAATACGTGGTCATCCAGGGCTTCGACGGCGGCGCACAGTCGTACTATCCGGATTTGCCGCCGGAGGTGAACACGCTGAAGGAGATGGATGGGGAACACGGGTATTGGATCAAGACGGTGATCAGGGATCAGGGATCAGGGGTGGGGGATCAGTCTGCCGAGGATGAGGACGGCGAAGAAGCGGTAGCTACGCTGCGGGTGGTAGGTGAGAAGCTGGCCGAAGACCATCCCATTGAGCTGGACGCCGGCTGGAACCTGGTGAGCTATCTGCCGCGCCAGCCGCTGGCGGTCGCCGATGCCCTGCAAAGCATTGACGGGAAGTACACCGTCGTGCTGGGCTACGATCAGGGCGCGCTGTCCTACTACCCAGACATTGACCCCAGCTTCAACACCCTGCGCGAAATGAAGCCCATGTTTGGCTACTGGATCAAGATGGTCCAGGCGGGCACGCTGCAATATCCAATCGCTGAGCAAGGGAGCGGGGGAGCAGGGGAGCAGGGGGGCGGAGGGGCAATACCCCATATCCGCGAGGCGGAACGTGCCGCCAGTGTGATGCCCACCAACACCTGGGTCAACTTCTACGGCCCGGCATCCTTGCCGGTGGGAACCGTTGTCCAGGCGATGGACCCCGACGGCGTGGTGTGCGGGGCCACGGTGATCACCCGCGAAGGACAGTACGGCCTGCTGGCCTGCTACGGCGACGACCCCGCCACGCCTGGGGACGAGGGAGCGCGACTGGGAGACACGATTCAGTTGGTGGTGGATGGTCAGGTGCTGGGCGTGGGGACGTGCAGCGAACACGGCGACCGCCAGTGGAGGCCGCTGGGGCAAGTAGAGGTGTGGTCAGTGTACCTGCCTTTGATAAGAAAAGGGAGCAGATAGAAGGAGAAACCAGGTTTTTCCCTGTCTGAGCAAGCAAATCGTTGCTTTTGGGCTCTTCTGGGACGCGAAGAGGTGTCTCATCAACCAAAAAACCTGGTTTCTGTAGCAAGCTTCAAATCATCCTTGACGGAAACCAGCAGCCATGCTAGAATAATCCAGACTACAGGAGTCATCCCATGCACCGCCTTTGGAGGTTGTTGCTGGGCCTTGCCTGCCTGCTCGTAGTGGCCCAGACGGCCTGGTCGGATGATGAACTGCACCCCACGCCCTGGTTCGTGGACTTCTGGGGCCAGCAGTCCACCCTGAACGACCAACCCCTGCCAGTGGGGGCCGTGATCCGCGCCTACGACCCCAGCGGCGTGCTGGCCGGCCGCGCCGAAGTGACCCTGAGCGGCTGGTACCTGATGGCGGTCTACGGCGACGACCCTCAGACCGAGCTGGACGAGGGGGCCATATCCGGCGACACCATCACCTTCACCATCAACGGTCGCCCGGCCGTTCCGTGGGGGCCAGACCAGCCGCGGTGGACTGCCTCTGGCGAGCGGGTTCACGTGGAGCTCAGCGCGTCCACCCTCTTCGGCGACCTGGATGGGGACTGCGACGTGGACATTGTGGACATCATGATGGTGGCCAGCAGATGGTGCTGCCGACGCGGGGATGCATGTTACGATACCCGCTGTGACCTCGACGGCGACGGCGACATTGACATCGTGGACATCATGAGGGTGGCGGCTCACTGGGGGGAAAGCTGCTCCCCGTAGATCAACACACAGGCCAGGAGGAACACGACATGAAACTTGCACTGAGCGAAGCGAACGTGACACGCCCTGCAGCACAAACCATCGGACTCATCAGCCTGCTCGTGCTGATCTTAACCCTGGCCTACAGTTCGACCCCGGTTAGGGGCGATCCCGCGCCTGAGTGGGTGAACTTCTTCAGTAGCAACACCACCTTTTTCGGTCAGCCCGTGCCCGTGGGGGCCGTGATCGCGGCCTTCGATCCCCAGGGCGTGCAATGCGGCCAGTTCACCGTCGTCGAGGAAGGCAAATACGGCCTCCTGGCCTGCTATGGCGACGACCCGGCCACTCCCGAGGACGAGGGGCCCCAACCAGGAGAGCCCATCTCCTTCAAGATAAATGGCCTGCCGGCCACGCCTGTGCCCATCAGCCTCAACGGCAACCCTGTGCCACCATCAACCACCGTCACCTGGACGAGTTTCAGCGATCGGTGGGAGGTTGATCTGCACGTGGTTGCCCCGCCGCCTCCACCAGTACCTGTTGGTGGCTACATCGTGCCGGTGAACAGGCTGGAGCTGTTGACACCGTGGCTGAACATGACAGCAATGGCTTCCCTTGTTGCCCTCACGGTTGCGTTGGTCAGGAGGCGCAGAGGCTAAGCGACATCGTGAGATGATCTGAAACACAAAAGGTTCTGGCAACCGGTCCGCCAGAACCTTTTGTTTTGCGTGGTGGCTCGTTTGTCAGGTGGGCGAAACAGGACTTGAACCTGTGACCTCTTCCTTGTAGGGGAAGCGCTCTATCCAACTGAGCTATTCGCCCCTCAATCTTGATTATACTGCAAAGGCACAGGGTTGTCAAACGAAAGCTGCACCGCACCGAAGAGGCTATGGCGACCTTCTACGACACGAGAGGCAGAAATTGCGCTCCTTTCGGTCCACGTCGGGCAGGGAATTGGAGAAACACATCACGCAGTGCGGGTTGCGGCAGTGGCCCAGGCCGTAGGTGTGGCCCAGCTCGTGTACCGCCTCCTTGACCGCCCGCTGATGAAACAGGGCCTCGTCCTCAGGCAGGCCGTAGAAGCTCTGCCGCAAGCGAGGCAGGGCAATCACCGCCGCCGGCCCGCCCATCCGCGCCTGGCCGAACACGAAGTTGAGGCCCGGCGTGTATAAGTCCAGATCCGCCATGCCCAGCCATCTCTCGGCGTCAAGATCCAGGCGACTCAACTGGGCCAGGATGTCATCCACGAGATATTGCCCCCGCCGCCGGTCGTAAGCATAGTCAGGATGGGGCAAAGCAGCGGCGATCACGTAGGCCCAACCAAACGCCTCCCGCAAACCCTGGCCGATGACGGTCAGAATGGACTCATCCACCTGACCGATGGGGACAACAACAATGGGCCTCACCGCTCCCCTGCTCCCCCGCACCTCTGTCCCTCTGCTCCCTTGCTCTCCTGCTCCCTTGCCCCCCTGCTCCTTGCTCACATCCTCTCCGGCGCAGTTACGCCCATCAGTCGCAATGCCTTGGCCAACACGATTTTGGCCGCCGAGACCAGCTTGAGGCGGGCTTTGTTCAACTCGGCGTCGGTGGGATCAGAGGAGACAACGCGGCACTCTTTGTAGAACGAATGAAACGCGCTGGCCAGGTCCTGAGCGTAGTAGGTCAGGTGGTGGGGGGCCAGGTTCACGGCGGCCTGCTCCACCACCTCAGGCAACAACAGCATGTGGCGGATGAGAGCCAACTCCGCGGGATGCCGCAACAGCGATAGGTCACCAGCGGCGAAATCGGGCACCCGCTCGGTGGCATAGCGCAGGATGCTGGCAATGCGGGCATGGCCGTACTGGACGTAGTAAACCGGGTTCTCGGCCGACTGCTCCACCGCCAGGTCCAGGTCGAAGTCCATCTGGCTATCGGCAGCGCGGGCCAGGAGGAAGAAGCGCACCGCATCGGGCCCCACGTCCTCAATGACCTCTCGCAGGGTGATGATGTCGCCGGTGCGCCGCGAGAGCCGCACCACTTCGCCCCCACGCTTGAGGGTGACCAACTGATAGATGATCAGGGTCAGCCTGTCAGGGTCCAATCCCAGGGCGCGCATCATGGCCTTCATCCGCGGGACGTGGCCCTGATGATCCGCGCCCCAGACATCAATGACCCAATCGAAGCCCCGCTCCACGAACTTGTGGTAGTGATAGGCGATGTCCGACGCAAAGTAGCCCGGCTCGCCGTCGGAACGCACGAGCACCTCGTCCTTGTCCCCGCCCAACTCAGTGGCCGTGAACCATATCGCCCCTTCTCGCTCGACGATGTGCCCGCCCTGGCGTAGAATGGTCATGATCCTGGCAAAGTACCCATCGTCGTAGAGGCTCTGCTCCGAATACCAGCGATCGTAGTGCACGCCCAGCAGTTCCACGTCCTCTTTGATGCAGGCCAACGCCTTGGCCAACCCCACCTTGCCAATGGCCGTCACCGCCTCATCGTAAGGCATACTCAGGTACCTGTCACTCTCCTCTGCGGCGATCTCTTGCCCCCACTGGACCATGTAGCGGCCTGCGTACCCCCCCTCAGGGATGGCGATCTCCTGGCCCAGGGCCTGGGCATAGCGGGCGTAGAGAGTTTCGTTGAACAGGCGCATCTGCGAGCCGGCGTCGTTGACGTAGTACTCCCGTTGCACGTCATAGCCAGCCGCTGCCAGCACGTTGGCGAGGGTATCACCCAACACGATGTTGCGCCCACTGCCCACGTGCAACGGCCCGGTGGGGTTCGCGCTGCCATATTCCACCTGCACCTTTTTGCCGTGGCCGATGTCAGTGTTGCCGTAGGTGTCTCCGGCGGCCAGTATCGTCTCCACCTGCTGGGCCAGCCAGCCGTCGTCCAGGGTGAAGTTGATGTAGCCAGGATGGGCTACCTCGAGCTTGCTCAAGTAAGCGGTCTCAGGCAGGTACTTGACGACGATGTCGGCTATCTTGAGGGGAGCCATGCGGGCCAGGTTAGCTAATTGCAGACAGATAGGCGTGGCGTAGTCACCGTGCTCAGCCTGCCTGGGGTGCTCCAGAGAGATTTCAGGGACAGCGAAAGAAGGCAGGTCGCCTTTCTTCTGAGCTTTGCGGATGGCTTGTTGGATCAACCCGGTGATTTCATGCTTGACCACTTTTGATCTTTGGTCCTTAGTCCTTAGTCCTTGGTTACTCGTCATTGGTGCTCCTTCCTCATCTCCATACTAGCTTTCAACGCTCTTGGCAACGAACAGTGGCTCTCGTTCCTCATTGACTCGTTGCCTCGCTAACTCGTGGCCTCGTTTCTTCTCTTTCGCACCGCCATGGCATGGGCCGGGAACCCCTCGTACTCGGCGAAGGTCGCGCTGCCCTCGGCCAGGGTATCGAAACCGGCGCGGTCGAGGACGTAGCACACCGAATTGTGCTTCAGGAAGTCGTGGACGGACACGGGGGACTGCACCCGGGCGAAGCCGCCGGTGGGGATGACGTTGGTCGGCCCCAGGGAGAAGTCGCCGAAGGTGAACGTTGTCCGCTGACCCAACAGGATGGTGCCGGCGTGGCGTATCCGCGGCAGCACCGCCAGGGGATTCTGGACAGCCAACTGCAGGTGCTCCGGGGCATAGTCGTTGACCAACTCGATGCTCTGATCCAGGGACTCGGTCAGGATGGCGCCGCCGTACTGGGATAGCACGGTCTCGCAGATGTGCCGTCGCTCGTCGGGCAGTTCAGCCAGTAGCACGGGCAGCACCTCCTGGACGCCGTCAATCAGCTCCTGGCTGTGGGTTACCAACAGGGAAGCGGCATCTTTGCCATGCTCCGCCTGGACCAGGAGGTCCAGGGCCGCGCTGCAGGGGTCGGCCTCCTCGTCGGCCAGGATGATGGCCTCGCTCGGCCCGGCTACATTTCCCACGTCCACGACCCCGGCCACCAGTTGCCGGGCGGCCATCACATAGGGGCTGCCAGGCCCCACGATCTTGCCCACCCTGGGCACGGTCTCGGTGCCGAAGGCCAGGGCCGTGATGGCCTGGGCCCCGCCCACCTTATAAATCTCTGTCACGCCAGCCAGGTCGGCCGCAACCAGCGTTCCGCTGTTGACGCCTCCTATGGGAGTCGGAACTTCCCCCCCAGAATTGGGGGGGACCGAGGGGGGGCAAGGAGGCGTGCAGGCCACGATTCTCGTCACACCGGCCACCTGGGCGCAAATCCCCAGCATCAGCATCACCGAAGGGAAGTCCCCTTTGCCGCCGGGAACGTACAGGCCCACCGACTCGATAGGCGTGACCCGCTGCCCCACCAGCACCCCTTCCACAATCTCCATCAGCCACATCCCCTGGGCCATGCTTCGCTCCTGAAAGCGGCGGACGTTTCGCGCCGACTGGCGAAAGGCATCCAGGGTCTCTGGACTCACCTGCTCGTAGGCCTGCTCGATCTCCTCCTCGGACACCTTGAGCTCTGCAGGGGACAGGCGCACGCCGTCGAAGCGGGCGGTGTACTCGATGAGCGCCGCATCCCCCCGCGCCTTCACGTCCTCGACGATGGGCTTTACCGAGGGGATGAGCCCCTCGATGTCCAGCCCCGATCTCCTCTTCAGGGCGGCTATCTCATCTGCGGTCATCTGGCTGAGACGACGAACCTTCATGATCCCTCCCTATGGATTTTCGATTGCCGATTGCCGATTGCCGATTTTCGATTTCTCAGGCGACTAATGCCTGAAGTGCCGCACGCCGGTGAACAGCATGGCTAAGCCACAAGCATTGGCGGCCTCGATGACGCTGGGATCACCTATGGAACCCCCTGGCTGCACGACGGCCGTTATCCCGGCCCTGGCCGCTTCCTCCACCCCATCGGGGAAGGGGAAGAAGGCGTCGGAGGCCAGGACTGCCCCCTGCGCCCGTTGGCCAGCCCTGGCGATGGCCAGGCGCACCGCGTCCACGCGGCTCATCTGCCCTGCCCCGACCCCCACCGTAGCCATCCCGCGGACCAAGACGATGGCGTTGGACTTGACGTGCTTGGCCACCTTCCAGGCAAAGCCCAGAGCTTCTAGCTCCTCCGCCGTCGGCTCGCGCTCAGTCACCACCTTCCAAGCTGCCCCATCCTCGGCAATCACATCCTCTTCCTGGACCAGTAATCCACCCCTCACGCTCCTCATCTCCCATGCCCCGCTGCTCCCTTGCTCCGTCGCTCCCCTGCTCCTCTGCTCCCCTGCTCCCCTGCTCCCTTGCCCCCCTGCTCCCAACATCTCCAACAGGCGGCAGTCGGGACGCTCGGCCAGAACCTCCAGCGCCTCAGAAGTGAAGGTGGGGGCAGCGATGGCCTCGACGAACAGATCGCCCAGGGCCAGGGCCACTTCCCCATCGAAGGGGCAATTCGTGGCGATAATGCTCCCGAAAGCGGAGACGGGGTCGCTGGCCAAAGCCGCTCGGAAAGCGTCAGCCAGGTTGGGATTGCTGGCCACGCCGCAAGGATTGCCATGTTTGATGATGGCCAGAGTGGGTGCGGCGAAGTCGCTCGCCAGCCGCCAGGCAGCGTCCAGGTCCAGGATGTTGTTGTAGGAAAGAGTCTTGCCCTGCAATAGATTGCCACCGAGGGGGCTCGCCCTCCCTCTTTCCCCCCCAAGGTTGGGGGGGAGGAAGGGGAGGCTGCCCAGGCTATAAAGAGCAGCCTGCTGGTGGGGATTCTCGCCGTAGCGGAGGTCGGCCAGCCTGGTCAAGTTGAGATGCAGTGTGGCAGGGAAGACTGCTTCCTCGAAACGAGTGGCCAGATAGCGGCTAATGGCTGCATCGTAGCTGGCCGTATGGCGGAAGGCTTTCAGGGCCAGGCGCTGGCGAGTGGCGAGGGAGAGGTCGCCTTGCTCTCGCAGTTCGGCCAGGACAATGGCGTAGTCGGCAGGGTCAGCCACCACGGCCACGTGGGCAAAGTTCTTGGCCGCCGCCCTCAGCAGGGCCACGCCGCCGATGTCAATCTGCTCGATGGTCTCAGCCAGCGTTGTCTCCGGCCTGGCAACGGTCTCGGCGAAGGGATAGAGGTTGACGGCCACCAGGTCAATGGGGGCAATGCCCTGGGCCTTCAGCTCCGCCAGGTGCGACGGGTCACGTCGAGCCAGGATGCCGCCGTGAACCGCCGGGTGAAGCGTTTTAACCCGCCCGTCCAGGATCTCAGGAAAGCCGGTGACATCCTCGATGGGGCGCACAGCGAGTCTCGCCTCTCGCAGAGCGCGGGCCGTGCCGCCGGTGGCAATCAACTCCACGTCCAGTTCGGCCAGCCCCTGGGCGAATTCCACCAGTCCGTCTTTGTTGGAAACACTGAGCAGTGCTCGCTTGATCTTCATCTGTTACTCCTGAAAGTGATTTGGTGTTGGGCATCGGTCAAACCGCGGCATCATTTTCTGGAACTTCATTATCCCCGCGAGGTTCAGCTCAGGGCGATGCAACGCGAAATGTTAGTGACATAGCCTTGGAAAGGTGTAGTTTGCGCCGAGTGTCCTTGACAAGAGTGGTGCCTGGACAACTACAGGTTTTCAACCGGGTTTGAACCGTCTGGTCAGTTCCTCTTCTAAATCCGCCAGCTCAATATCGCGGTAGGCCAGGAGTACCAGGGTGTGATAGAGCAGATCGGCCACCTCGTAGACCAATCGCTCGTTGTCTTCCCCCTTGGCGGCCACGATGGTTTCCACCACCTCCTCGCCGATCTTCTTGAGGATCTCGTTTTCCCCGGCGGCGAAAAGGCGGCAGGTGTAGGAACCCTGCCGGGGGTTGACTTTGCGGTCCTGGATGACGTTGAACAAGTCCTGTAGTATGGTGCTCATTGTTTGCTTCACTCAGCCTCCTCCCTAGAGTGACGAGGGACGAGGGACAAGGGACAAGGGACTAGGGACTAGGCATTAGGGATCGGGACAAGAGGTCAGGCCGCCTGGTCCCTGATCCTTAGTCCCTGGTCCCTGCCATTTGACCAAACAGCGATAGAAGCAACTTTGTTGGCCGGTGTGGCAGGCCGGGCCGCGCGGCTCGACGCGGAGCAGCAAGGTGTCGCCGTCGCAATCGTAGCGTATCTCCACGATGCGCTGGGTGTTGCTTGAAGTAGCCCCCTTGTGCCACAACTCCGAGCGGCTGCGACTCCAGAAATGGGCCTCGCCCGTGGAAATGCTCTTCTCTAGAGCCTCGCGGTTCATGTAGGCCAGCATCAGCACCTGACCTGTCCGCGCATCCTGGACGATCACCGGCACCAATCCCTGGTCATCCCATTGGATCTCCACGCCTAGCCTCCCTTGCTCCTCTGCTCCTCTGCTCCCTTGCTCCCCTTCCATTCATCACTCCCCATCGCTACAATCTAACCGGCACACCCTGCGCCGCCAGATACTCCTTCACCTGGGCGATGGTCAACTGCTTGTAGTGGAAGAGGGAAGCGGCCAGAGCAGCGTCGGCTTTGCCGGCGGTGAAAGCCTGGTAGAAGTGCTCCAGCTTGCCCGCCCCGCCGGAGGCGATGACGGGGATGGATACCGCCTCGGCGACGGCGCGGGTCAGCTCGATCTCGTAGCCTTCTTGAGTGCCGTCGCAGTCCATGCTGGTGAGCAGGATCTCCCCCGCCCCACGCTTATCTACCTCTCTGGCCCACTCCACAGCATCCAGTTCCGTTGGCGTGCGCCCCCCGTGAATGTAGACTTCCCACCCTTGAATTTTGAGCTTTGAGCTTTGGAGTTTGAAGTTCCCCGTTCGCTTGGCATCAATCGCCACCACGATACACTGACTGCCGAAGTGCTTCGCTCCTTCGGTGATCAGCGATGGATTCTTGACCGCAGCAGTGTTGATGGAGACCTTGTCGGCCCCAGCCATCAGGATGGCCCTGATGTCCTCGATGGTGCGGATGCCCCCGCCCACGGTGAAGGGGATGAACACCGCATCGGCCACGCGGCGCACCATCTCGATGGTGATGTCACGCCGCTCGTGGGAGGCGGTGATGTCCAGGAAGACCAGCTCATCGGCCCGCTCGGCATCGTACACCTGGGCCTGCTCGACAGGGTCCCCCGCGTCCCGCAGGTTCACGAAATTGATCCCTTTCACTACTCGCCCGTCTTTGACATCCAAACACGGGATAATCCGCTTAGATAGCATCCTGACCTTGCCCCCCCAATTTGCCTCTCGTTCGCCGAAGTCTCCTGACCGAGACAGGCCAGGGCTCGGTCGGGAGACCTTCGCCCATCACGCCGGGAGACCTTTGCCCATCACGCCGGGAGACCTTTGCATTTGCTGATTTGCTGATTTGCTGATTTGCTGATTTGTATCGCCTCCCGCAACCCCACTGCTCCACTGTACAGCGCCTGGCCGATGATGACGCCCTCTACCCCGCTGGCCTCGACCTCCTTGAGCCGACGCAGGTCATCCAACGAAGAAACACCTCCGGAGGCGATGACCTTTAGCCCCGTGCGCTGAGCCAGCTCCCTGACGGCTTCGACGTTGACCCCGCTGAGCATCCCATCGCGGGCGATGTCGGTGTACACGACGCGCTCCACGCCCAGCCCCCTCACTCGGAGAGCCAGCTCAGTAGCCGTCAACGACGAGACCTCTTGCCAACCGTGGGTAGCTACTTTTTCCCTCCGAGCATCAATGCCCACCACGATTCGCTCGGCTCCAAAGCGCCGCACGGCCTCGGCCACCAGGCTTGGCTCCTCTACCGCCACCGTCCCCAAGATGACCCGCGTCAGGCCCAGCTTCAATGCCTCCTCGATGTCAGCCAGAGTACGCAGGCCGCCGCCGAACTGGATTTGGAGGTTGGAGGTTGGAAGTTGGAAGTTTGAGCTTTGAGCTTTGAACTTTGAACTTATTATCTCCTTGACCACCCGTAGATTCTTGGAACTTCCCCCCCAGGGTTGGGGGGGACCGAGGGGGGGCGACGAAGCCTGGCCAAAGGCGCCATCCAGGTTGACGATATGGAGCCACTCGGCGCCCTGGGAGGCCCAGCGCTCGGCCATGGCTACGGGATCATCGGAGAAGACGGTTTCCGCCTCCGGGCGACCCTGTCGCAGGCGGACGCATTTTCCTCGACGCAGGTCAATGGCTGGAAAGACGATCATAGTTCGATCCTGTATGTCATTGCGAGTTTTCCATGGCGCGGCGTGCCATCCGTAGGGGGCAGAAACTTGGGCAAGGTTCGTAGTGACGGCTTTAGCCGTTGTTTGGCGGCAGAGCGACTAAAGTCGCCACTACGAACCAAGTTTCTGAGTAGCGCAGCGAAGCAATCCCCTCCTGGCTAAGTGAGAAAGGGATTGCTTCGTCGCAGCCCGCCACGCTTCGCTCGCGGCTTCGGCTCTTCGCAATGACACAAGCAAAAGTTGCGCAGAATCCTTAGCCCCACCGCCTGGCTTTTCTCAGGATGGAACTGGATGCCGAAGACGTTGTCCTGGCCGATGATAGAGGCGTAATCAATGCCATAGTCGGTGGTAGCCAGAACGATTTCGGGGTCAGCGGGGGCGACGTAGTAGGAATGGACAAAGTAGGCGTAGCTACCATCGGCTACACCCTTCAAGAGGGGGTTGGCCCGCTGGATGTGAATCTGATTCCAACCGATGTGGGGCACCTTGAGCCCAACCTCGAAGCGCCTGACCTGGCCGCTAAAGACACCCAGGCCCCTGTGCTGGCCCATCTCGTCGCTCTCCTCGAACAGGAGCTGCAAGCCCAGGCAAATGCCCAGGAAGGGGCGCCCTTGGGCGATGACATGGCGGATGACATCGGCCAGCCCTGCCTGCTCCAGATTGGACATCGCCTGGCCGAAGGCCCCCACGCCGGGCAGCACCACCGCCGAAGCTGATTCGATGGTTGCCCGATCCGTGGTAACCACCGCCTCTGCCCCCACGTACTCAAAAGCCCTCTGGACACTGCGCAGATTCCCCATTCCGTAGTCAATGATAGCAATCATTTTCTTTGAAGTTTGAACTTTGGATTTTGAAGTTTGGAATTGTCTACAACACCCCTTTGGTTGAGGGGATGCCCTCCCTCCTGGGCTCGATTCTCGTCGCCGCTCCCAGCGCGCGGCCCAACGCCTTGAACAGGGCCTCGGCTTTGTGGTGGTCATCGCGGCCGTAGACGACGCGGGCGTGGAGGTTCAGGCGGGCGTGGTAAGCCAGGGTCTCCAGGAAATGGGGGATGAGGCTGGTGGCCAGACTCCCCATGCGAGGAGTGGCGAAATCGGCTTCCACCACCGCGTAAGCCCGTCCCCCCAGGTCGAGGGCCACGAAGGCCAGGGCCTCGTCCATGGGCACGTAGCTATGCGCCAGGCGCACGATGCCCTCCCGCTCCCCCAGGGCCTGGTCGAGGGCCTTCCCCAGGCAGATGGCCACATCCTCCACCGTGTGATGCTCGTCCACCTCCAGGTCCCCCTGGGCGCGCACCGTCAGGTCGAACAGGCCGTGGAGGGCCAGATGGCTCAGGAAGTGGTCCAGCGCTCCCACGCCAGTGGCGATGTCGGCCCTTCCCACGCCGTCCAGATCCAACTCGACGCGAATCTTCGTTTCCCTGGTCTCCCGCTCGACTATTCCTCTACGCATTTTTCAACCTGCTTTGGCGGAGGGTGCATGTTACTCATGCCCTCAGTAACCCTTCATCATCAGGGGCAGGTAGACACGATGCGGGGGCTCCAGGAACTCCCAGGCCAGGTGCACAGCCGCCGGCCCGCTGATGTCGTTGTACTCCAGCCGCACCGGGTGATCGCCCGCTGCCAGAAATAGCGTAGCGCTGTATGTCCCCGCCGGGCCCTCCCACTGGTCTACCAACAACCGCCCACCTACCCACAGTCGAACCCCATCGTCGGCCTGGACGGTGAAGAGATAAGTGCCAGCAGCCAGCGGCAGGTAGCGCTGGAAGCGGGCGGAGAAACCATCGGCGGGGAGGGCGGGGTCCGGTGCACCTGTGCCCCAGTCGAAGTCCACTTCGGCCGTCTGAGTGATGACCAATGGCCGCTCCGCCAGCCAGCGGTTGGCGAAGTACTCGCCGCGCCATGTAGTCGGGTAGGCTGTGACGAAGGCTTGGATGCGGTTGTTATCAGTGTCCGCCACGTAGGCAGTACCGTCGGGGGCTACAGCCACACCAAAGGGATAGCTGAACTGTCCTTCGCCGGGGCCCCAGGAACCCCACCTCCCCAGGAAGGCTCCATGGGCTAAGAAACGCTGGATGCGGCCATTCCCACTATCCGCCACGTAGACCGTGCCGTCAGGGGCTACCGCCACGCCATGGGGCTCCCAGAACAGTCCGTCGCCGAAGCCTTGAGAGCCCCATTTGCCCAGGAACTCCCCCGTGGCCGAGAAGCGCTGGATACGGTGGTTCTGAATTTCGGCCACATAAACCATGCCGTTGGAAGCTACCGCCACGCCATAGGGGTAGGAGAACTGCCCATTGCCGCTGCCCTGGGAGCCCCACTTGCCCAGGAAGGCCCCACTGGCCGAGAAGCACTGTATGCGGTAGTTCCCGTTGTCCGCCACGTAGACTGTACCGTCGGGAGCTACCGCCACGCTAGAGGGATAGCTGAACTGCCCGTCGCCGGAGCCAGAGGAGCCCCACTTGCCCAGGAAGTATCCGTTGGCCAAGAAGCGCTGGATGCGGTGGTTCCAGGTGTCCGCCACATAGACTGTGCCATCGGGGGCTGCCGCTACACCAGAGGGCGAAACGAATTGCCCATCGCCGGAGCCATAGGAGCCCCACTTGCCCAAGAAATCCCCGCTGGCCGAGAAGCGCTGGATGCGGTGGTTCCAGTGCTCTGCTACATAGACCGTGCCGTCGGCGGCTACCGCCACGCCATAGGGATAGCTGAACTGCCCGTCGCCGGGGCCAGAGGAGCCCCACTTACCCAGGAAGTCCCCTGTAGCCGAGAAACGTTGGATGCGGTGGTTCTCTGAGTCGGTCACGTAGACCGTGCTGTCGGCAGTTACGGCCACACCAAAGGGATACTCGAATTGCCCATCATCGCTGCCTTGTGAGCCCCACTTGCCCAGGAAGTCCCCGCTGGCCGAGAAGCGCTGGATGCGGTGATTCCAAGTGTCCGAGACGTAGACCGTGCCGTCGGTGGCTACCGCCACGCCATAGGGCCAGTTGAACTGCCCGTCGCCGCTGCCCAAAGAACCCCACTTGCCCAGGAACTCCCATGTAGCCGAGAAGTACTGGATGCGGTGGTTACTGGTGTCCACCACGTAGACCGTGCCGTCGGCGGCTACTGCCACCCCATAGGGCCAAGTGAGCTGTCCGTCGTCGTGTCCATAGGAGCCCCACTTGCCCAGGAAAGCCCCCGTGGCCGAGAAGCGCTGGACGCGGTGGTTCCCGCCGTCCGCCACGTAGACCGTGCCATCTGGGGCTGCAGCCACACCAGAGGGCCAGGTAAGCTGTCCGTCGTCGTGGCCATAGGAGCCCCACTTGCCCAGGAAAGCCCCCGTGGCCGAGAAGCGCTGGATGCGGTGGTTCCCTGAGTCCGCCACATAGACCGTGCCGTCGGGGGCGACAGCCACGCCGTAGGGGTTGTTGAACTGCCCGTCGCCGCTGCCCTGGGAGCCCCACGTCCCCAGGAACTGGCCTGTGGCCGAGAAGTGTTGGATGCGGTGGTTGTCTGTATCCGCCACGTAGACTGTGCTGTCGGGGGTTACTGCCACGCCAGAGGGCTCGTTGAACTGCCCCACTGGGGCCTGAGCGCCGATGGCGAAGAGGAACTTGTCGGGGAGGGGTCCCTGTGCAGCCGTTGGCGTCATGCTGATAGGGAGCAGGGCCATCGCGAACAGGAATAGAATGACAAACAACCTGATCATGCGAAAGGCTTGGAATCTCATCGTGTACCTCCTTTGCGATTTTCAGTTGCCGATTGGTGATTGGCGATTCTCGCCTGACCGCAGAGGACGCAGAGAATCGGGATAATCATTCACCACTTCTCCTGTTCTATCATCTCGGCGCTCTCCGCGTTCTCGGTGGTAAACAGATGCGGAGTTTCGCTACTCTCTTGCCAGGGTCTGCAAATAGTCAGAAAGCGCTGACTTGAATTGGGCGAAGGCCGATTCCACACTTTCTATGCCCTCACACATACGGCTCCAATCCAATTCAAAACTATAGCCGTGATAAACGACGTGTCTGAACCGGCGAAAGGGTGCCAGAACAGATGCCAAAGGCTCATCAAACAAGGCAGGCAAAGGCCCATAAGGTGGCATGCAGAACCGCCTGAATAACTCCACGTGCCAGGCGTCGCCAGTGGGCAGCGGAACGGCATGAAAGCGGCTGATGCGCTTGAGGATATTCTCTATGCCGTTGTAAAATTGCGCCAAGAAGGCAGCAGCGGCAGTTTTCTCACGAACAGTCGGCTCTCTCCCGGCTAAATCATGCTGCAAAGCCAACAGTTCACGCACCGTGGCTTCCATCAATTCGAGTTCGATGGCGATTTCCTCACGGAGTTCTTCTGGCTTCATAGCAGTACCTTCCCTCTAGTTTCAATGAGCCGGGTAAAGCGTGTGGGAGGACTCAAGGGAACAATGTCCAAGGGGATCTGTAGTTCTTCCTCAAGCCGTGCTCCCAGTTCATACAGTTTCCATCCCGGAACGCCATCGCAAGCCAGGTCCAGATCCTTCGCCTGCGTCGGTGCTTCTAAGGCGCTGCCAAAGAGGATGAGGCGTGTAGCACCATACGCCTTCGCCAAAACTATAGTTCTTTCAATTTGCGTTTGCTGGATTCCCATGCTCTTTACTCCTTTGGATGACCGTCGGTCTTTCCTTTTCCATAGCCAGCGACAGTATACGCCGGCCAACCATGAAAGGCAAGTTGGACTTCGTCAGATCATTTTGCGGAGCGCGACCAGCAAGGCATCGGTCTGCTCGGGTTTACCGACACTGATGCGGATGCAATCCCTGAGGCCGGGTTTATCGAAATAGCGCACCAGGATGCCTTCCCTCTCCAGGAACAACTTGAACTCGCGGGCATCCCGGCCCAGGACACGGCAGAGGATGAAATTGCTTCGACTGGGGTAAGGATGCAAAAAGTCGAACTTCCCTAACTCAGTATAGAGCCTTTCCCGCTCAGTCACCATGCGCTGCACGTTGGCCCGCAGGTACTCCAGGTCCTCCAGCGAGGCCAGGGCAGCGGCTTGCGCGGCCACGTTGACGTTGTAGGGCTGCTTGATCTTCCACAGGTGGCGGATGATGCCCAGCGGAAAGACGCCGTACCCGAGCCGCAGGCCAGCCAGCCCGGCCCACTTGCTGAAGGTCCTGAGCACGATGAGATTGGGGTGCTCTGGCACCAGGTCCACCACGCTGGCGCCGCTGAACTCCGCGTAGGCCTCATCAACGACCACCACCAGGGGCAGCTCTAGCAACTGCAGGAGATCCTCCCGCGAGGTCAGGCTGCCGTCGGGGTTGTTAGGAGAGTTAATAAACAATAACTTCTCGCCCAATTTGAACTTTGAACTTTGAAGTATCGCCTCCACGTCGAGGGAGAAATCGGCTCGGCGAGGAACCTCAACCACTTGTGCCCCACAGACGGCGGCGTCGAAGGAGTACATGCCGAAGGTGGGCGGACAATTGATGATGGCATCGCCGGGTCGCAAGAAGAGGCGCATGATCAGGTCAATGAGCTCATCGGAGCCGTGGCCGAACATGACGTGGGCCTTATCCACGCCGACGTATTCCTGGATGGCCTCTCGCAAGAGAGTCTGCTCCGGGTCTGGATAGATGTGATAACCCCGGTAATCGGCCAGGGCGGCCAGAGCCCGCGGCGAGGGGCCGTAGGGATTCTCGTTGCCGTCCAGCTTGATGATGCGCTCCGCAGGCAGGCCCAGGCGCGCACTCAGCACCTCCAAGGGCTCGATGGGCGTGTATTCTTCCATGTCGTAGATGTCGGGTCGGAGCAAATCCTCAACTGTGAACTCAGCCATCTGGCCCCCCTCCCTTGTTGGTCTGATGGTCCGGTGGTCCCTGGTCGGATAGTCTAGGAGGTCAGGCGTGCCTGGTCCCTGATCCCTAGTCCCTGGTCCCTGATCCCTGGTCCCTATCACCTCCGCAATCCGCCTCATCAATTGATTGATCTCCCTCAGCCTGAGCTTGTGGCTGGCGCGGTTGACGATGAGACAGGCCTCGGAGGACATGATCTCGTCAATCTCGGCCAGGTTGTTCTCACGCAGGGTGCGCCCCGTGTCAATTATGTCCACGATGAGATCGGCCAGGCCCACCTGGGGGGCCAGTTCTACCGAGCCTGAGAGACTGACCACCTCGGCCGAGATGCCCTTTCTCAGGAAATGCTGGCGGGTCAGGCGGGGGTACTTGGTGGCCACCCGCAGCCTGTGGCGCAGGTGGAGGTTCTCGTCTTTGATCTCCGGCGGTCCAGCCACCACCAGCCGGCAGCGTCCAAAGCCCAACGCCATGGGCTCGTAGACATCCCGCTGCTCTTCGCACAACACGTCACGGCCCACGATCCCCAGGTCAGCCGCCCCGTGCTCCACGTAGATGGGCACGTCGGTGGGCCTGACGATCATAAAGCTGAGGCCCTGCTCCGATTCCTCCCAGACGAGCCGACGAGAGGAAAGAATCCCCATCACGTCTTTGCAACCCAGGCTCCGAAACAGATCCAGGCAGGGTTGGAGGAGGCGCCCTTTAGGCAAAGCTACTCTCAGGGGAGCAAGGGAGCAGGGGAGCAAGGGGGCAGGGGAGCAACGGAGCAAGGGAGCAGGGGAGCAGGTCTCAGTCATGTAGAACCTTCTCCAATTCTTCCCAACTAACCCAGCGCTGGCTTTCGGCGGTGGCCAGCAGAGCCCTTTCCCCATCGCCGGCCACGATGGCCTGGGCAATGCCCCGCACTCGTGCATACTCCAACAAGCCAGCTTCGTCTCGGGCCATCACGTCCACTTCCACCCTCAGTCCTCGCTGGCGCAGGTGTTGCAGGGTGGCTCTACCTGCCGAAGCAGCCTCGGCGGCTACCAAAAGGTCGGGAGCCAGGTTTACCTTTTGCTCACCCTGTTCCTCCAGGGCCAGCAGCACCCGTTCCACTCCGATGCCGAAACCCACGGCGGGCAGCGGTCGGCCATAGAGGCCAATGAGCTCGTCGTAGCGCCCGCCGTTGCAGATGGAGAAGCCCAGGCCAGGGCTGAAACCCTCGATGGTGACACCCGTGTAGTAGTCCATACCCCGCGCCTCGCCCAGATCAATAACCAGGTACTCAGCCAGGCCCTGGGCCGACAGCAGATTGTAGATCTGACCTAAGTTCTCTATGGCCTGGCGGGCAGCGGCATTTGGGGCCAGGTTGGCCGCTCGCGCCAATACCTCCTCGCCGCCACAGAGATGGGGCAACTCGCTCAAGGCCGTTGCGTAGCGGCCACTTATCCCCCATTCCTGCAGAGATTTCCTGAGACCTACCTCATCCTTGCGATCAATGGTTCCCTTGAGCTCCCCCACCTGGGCCGGCGAGAGGTTCAACTCGGCCACGATGGCCCTGAAGAAGCCCATCTGGCCCAGGTTGATCTGAAAGCCCTGGAGGCCCACCCGCTGCAGGGCTTCGATGGCTACAGCGATTGCTTCGGCATCGGCTTCGGGCCCGGAGGCGCCGATGAGCTCCAAACCCGCCTGGTAGAACTCCCGCTGGCGGCCTGCCTGGGGCTCCTCGAAGCGGAAGACGTTGTTGATATAGTAGAAGCGGAGGGGCAGGGGAAGGTCGTACAGCTTGGTCCCCACGATGCGAGCTACCTGGGTGGTGATGTCGGGGCGCAGGGCCAGGATGTTGCCCTCGCGGTCCAGCACGCGGAAGATGCGTCTCTCAAAGTCGGCGTCGCTGCCGGCCATCAGCACGTCGTAGTGCTCGTAAGTGGGAGGGATGATCTCCGTGTAGGCCCAGCTCTCGAACAGTTGACGCCAGGTAGCCATCAGCTTGGAGAGCCTGGCCGCATCCTCCAGAAAAAGGTCGCGCACACCGCAGGGCAGCGCGGCTTTGAAGGGTCCTTCGTAGGTCATAGCATTGAAAGCCTTCATTTATCTGCCAGCCTGGTGTTAAACCAAGTCGCTGGCGGTTTTGCGTCGGCGCTCGATTTCTTGGACCAAATCCTGAACAGTACGTTCGCCAAGCCAACGATGACGTTCTGCGGTGTAATCTCCACCCCCCATTTCGAACTGCTGCAAGAACCGTACCAAGCCCACAGGTCCAAGATCACGGGATAGGGCCCTCAATCCGGTCAAGCGAACTTGCTCCAAGGTCATCGTAGATGCTCTCATGATTCACTCACCTCCTCCAACCACGTCAAAGGATTTTCTACTCGAACTTGCAAGTGCTTGGCATGTGCGACTGCCTTACGCACCAGTTTATCATCTGTGGTCAGGAAAACATCTGCCTTGCCGCTTTCGGCGCAAGCAAGATGCAGAGCGTCAAACGCTGAGAACCCCCAATCTTCAAGTTGTTGAGCACGCTCAACCTCCAGCGGTCCAATAGGGACGAACCGACGCGCATAGGAAGCCAACAACTGCACCCGTCGCCGACGTTCTGGGTCCGGCGTTTGACTGATTTCCAGATCAACCGCTTCGCTGCCAATCCACTCCCAATGGCTCGCTTCACACTGCGCCATGATAATGAGGACGGCTTCTGCCTCAAGACGAATTCGGGCCTGGGTTTGATCATCAAAGGGCCGGTTCAAACAGCAGACGTCGAAGTATACCTTTGGCATGATGATCACTTGTCGCATCGCTTGACCTCCACTTCAGTTCAAGTCATCTCCAACCAGTTCTTGCCCACCTTCACATCCACCTTCAACGGTGCGTCCAGTTGGAAGGCCCCTTCCATGATGGACTTGACCAGGGGGGCGACCACTTCCAGCTCGCCCTCCGGCACCTCCAGAACCAGCTCGTCGTGAACCTGGAGGGTCATGCCGCTCTTCAGGCCTCGCTCCTTCAGAGCGCGGTGCAGCCGGATCATGGCGATCTTGATGATGTCGGCCGAGCTGCCCTGGATAGGCATGTTGATGGCTTCTCGCTCGGCAGCACGCCTCAAAGCACCGGCAACCTTGGACCTTTGAAGCTCTGGGAAATAGCGCCGCCGATGCAACAGGGTCTCCACGTAGCCCTGCTGAGCTGCCTCTCGCTTGGTCTTCTCCATGTAGACCTTGACCCTGGGATAGTTGGCGAAGTAGCTCTCTATGAAGCGGTCGGCCTCTTTCTGTGAGAGGCCCGTACGCTGGGCCAGGCCGTAGCCGCTCATTCCGTAGGACAGGCCAAAGTTGATCATCTTGGCCACCCGACGCATCTCCCCCGTGACCTGATCGAGAGGCACCTCGAAGATGGTGGCCGCAGTGCTGGCATGGATGTCTTCCCCTCGCCTGAAAGCAGCCAGCAGCCCATCATCCTGGCTGATGTGGGCCAATATCCTCAACTCCACCTGCGAGTAGTCAGCCACCAGGAGCACCGAACCCTCCTCGGCCACGAATGCGCGGCGTACTTCCCGCCCCACGTCGGTGCGGATGGGGATGTTCTGGAGGTTGGGATCACTCGACGACAGTCTCCCTGTGACCGTCCCCGTCTGATTATAAGAGGTGTGCACCCGCCCCGTATCCTTGTTCACCAACTGTGGCAGGGCATCCACGTAGGTTGACTTGAGCTTGGCCAGCTCCCGATGTTCCAGGATGAGTCCGATGACCGGGTGTTGCCCCCGCAGCCTCTCCAGCACGTCGGCCGAGGTGGAGTAATGGCCCGACTCGGTCTTCCTGACCCCCTGCGCCGACAGACCCAGTTTGATAAACAGGGCGTCACTGAGCTGCTGGGTAGAGTTGACGTTGAAAGGGTAGCCCACTATCTCCTGGATCTCCCGTTCCAGGGCGCTCAGTTGTCCATGGAGCTGACGGGACATCTCCCCCAGGTACTCCACGTCCAGCTTCACTCCCTTCATCTCCATCTCAGCCAGGACGGGCACCAGGGGCATCTCCACCTCGGTGAACAGGGGCCATAGTGCCTTCTCCCTCAATTCAGGTTCGAGCACTTTCACCAGGCGGTGGGTCATGTCCACGTCGGCGCAAGAGTAACAGGCTGCCTGGGCGATGGGTACCTGGGCCATGGTCAGTTGCCCCTTGCCGCTGCCGATGAGGTCGGTGATGGGCTTCATCTCCACCCCCAGGCGCGCCCAGGCCAGGTTTTTGAGCCCCAGGTTGCGGCTGGCTGGATCGGCCAGCCACTCGGCGATCATGGTGTCGAAGGCTAAGCCCTTCACCTGCACACCGTGGCGAGCCAGCACGGTGAGATCGTACTTGCTGTTGTGAGCGTACTTGGCGATATACTCATCCTCCAGCATTGGCCTGAGTTTTTCCGACACACAATCGAGAGGCAGTTGCTCCCCTGCTCCCTTGCTCCTCTGCTCTCTCGCTCCTTTGCGCCCCTGCTCCCCTGCTCCTGGTCCGTGCCCTACGGGAACATAGTAGCCCTCCCCCTCCTTATCAGTCAGGGCAATGCCCACCAGATCAGCCACCATAGCGTCAGTGCTGGTGGTCTCCACGTCCAGAGTGATGGCCGTCGCCCCCCCAGCCCCCCCAACTTTGGGGGGGGAAGGGGGGGCCAGGCGAGCCACCAGCTCTTCCAGGGCCTTCTCGTCTGCCACGACCTGATAGTTGGCGGGAGGTGCTTGCTCCTCCTTGGCCTCTTCGAACATGGTGAGCTGCTGAGGAGGGCCCCGGCGTTCCCTCTCAGGCTTGGTCTCGGAAGGCAGCCGATTCACCAGGCTTCGGAACTCCAGCTCCCTGAAAATCTCCTTTACTTTGTCCTGATCGAACTCGGCTACCCGGCAGGACTCCAGATCCAGCTCAATGGGGACATCGGTGACGATGGCTGCCAGAAACTTGCTGAGGAAAGCGCTCTCGCGGCCCTCCTCCAGGGCTTTGCGGAAACGGGAGCTCTCCACTTCGTCGAGGTGGGCGTAGATTCCCTCCACGCTGCCGTAGCGCTGGAGCAGTTGGGTCGCCGTCTTCTCGCCTATGCCTCGCACACCGGGGATGTTGTCGGAGGTATCTCCAACCAGGGCCTTGTAGTCAATGAGTTGCTGGGGCTGGAGGCCGTAGCGCTTCTCGATGCCTTCCTGGTCGTACACCACGGTATCGGAAAAAGCGCGGCGGGAGGTCAGCACCCGCGTGTGATCGTCAATCAGTTGGAAGGTGTCGGTGTCGCCGGTGACGATCAGAATGTCCGCCCCTTCCTTTTCCGCCTGCTGAGCCAGGGTGCCCAGCACGTCGTCGGCCTCGTAGCCCTCCACCTCGATGATGGGGATGCCCATAGCGTGGAGGATGTCTCGGATGCGCTCCATCTGGATGCGCATCTCGTCGGGCATCTTGAGGCGGTGGGCTTTGTACTCCTCGTACTCCTGGTGGCGGAAGGTCTTGCCCACGTCGAAGGTCACGGCGATGTAGTCGGGCTTCTCGTCGCGCAGCACGTTGAGGAGCATGGAGGTGAAGCCGAACACCGCGTTGGTCAGCTCGCCTTTGGAGGTGCTTAAGGTCGGTGGCAGGGCGAAGTAAGCGCGGTAGGCCAGAGCGTGGCCGTCAATGAGCACCAGTTTACCCTTGGACATTCCCGATCTCCCTTCCTGGCTCTTGTGCTCTTATTTTACCACCTTATGGCCGAAAGTCAACCGCATCTTGCCAAACATCTCCCAATGTGATACAATTCATGTCCAACGCCACGGTTCTGCTAACAAGGAGCTCTATCAGTCGCCAATGGATCCCAGGTTAGAACTTCTAATCAATCTGATGATACTCGCCGGGATGTTAGTGGCCCTCTGTGGCTTGGTCGTACCCGTATTCCCAGGTCTCATTGTGATCTGGCTGCTGGCTCTGCTCTACGGGATTGTCGCTGGCTTCGGGATGTTGGGCGCGGTGCTGTTCGTGATCATTACCGCCCTGGCGATCTTGGGCGAGGTCTCCGACAATTTGCTGATGGGCAAGAAGGCCCGTCAGGAGGGCGCCAGGTGGCGCTCCATCGCCTTGGCCTTCATAGCAGGAATCGTGGGCAGCATTGTCTTCACGCCGCTCATCGGGATCGCTGCTGCGTTGGCCGGGCTCTTTCTGGCTGAACTCTTCTTCAGCAGGGATCACAGAAAGGCCCTGGCGGTGACCAAGGGCATGGCCATTGGTTGGGGTTGGGCATTTGTGCTGCGTTTTGGTACGGGACTTATGATGATCGCATTATGGGCCATCTGGGCCTGGGTATGAAGCTTGAAGGAGGTTTCACTTGAGCCAAGGTGCTAGAATCGTCATCCTTTTGCTTATTCTCCTTATTATCCTCTCCCTTGCGCTGAACGTGTATAGCATCTGGCAGTTGCTGATTTTCCGTGACCAGGCTTGGGCACAGCAGCAACGGCTTCAGCATCTGCAACAAGTAGCTGGGGAAACGCTGTCACGAACCCTCGAAGAGCTGGAAACCTTCGACCAGGCGACCATCGAGTACACCGTACAGATCAGTCAGCACATCCCCGTAAAGGCCGTGGTTCCCTTTCAAGAGAACCTGCGGGTCCCCCTTCAGGCCACCATCCCCATCAGCGAGGAGATCCGTACAGAAGTAGTGTTTGAGATCTCTCAACTGGGCCTGAGCATCCCGCTGGACATCACCTTCCCCCTGGCGCTGGAGGTGCCTGTTGACGTCACTGTGCCGATTGACATAGATCGCCAGGTGCCGGTCAGCACCACAGTACCTCTCCATGTTAGGGTGCCCATCGTGGTGGACCTGGCGGAGACGGACCTGGGCCGGTATGTCGAACTATTGAAACAGAGTCTCAAGGATGTGCAGCAAGCCCTGTCCGAGTAAACATGAAGGTGCCAGGCACTTCCAAAGAAGAAAGTGCCTGGCACCTTCATACTTATAGGCGTGTTTCACTGGGTCAGGTCCAGCAGCCCACGCTTGATGGCCAGCACCACGGCGTGGGTGCGGTCGTTGGCCTGGAGCTTGGCGATGATGTTGCTGACGTAGTTCTTGATGGTGCCCTCGGTCAGGTGCAGGCGGGCGCCGATCTCCTTGTTCGATAGGCCCTCCACCAGCAGGTGGAGCACCTCCTCCTCACGGGGGGTAAGGGGCTCGATGACGAGCTCGTCCTGTGTATCCAACGCAGGCTTGCGGGCTGGCGCCTCGGTCGCCAACCGCTGGAACTCGCCCAGCACTTTGCGCGCCACGCTGGGATCGAGCTGCGACTCCCCCCGCATCACGCCATGGATAGCCTCCACCAATGTCTCGCTGGCCGCATCCTTCAGCAGGTAGCCCTTGGCCCCCGCTTTGATCCCCTCGAACACCAGGTCGTCGGCATCGTAGGTGGTGAGGATGATCACCTGGGTATCGGGCAGCTCGGTGCAGATGCGCCGCGTGGCCGGGATACCTCCCAGCCGGGGCATCTTCAGGTCCATGAGCACCACCTCGGGCCGCAGGGCGCGGGCCTGGGCCACCGCCTCTTCCCCGTCGCCAGCCTGGCCCACCACCTCGATGCCTGGCGCGTACTTGAGGATGGTGGTCAGCCCCTGGCGAACGATTTCCTGATCGTCTACCAGCAGAACGCGGATCGAACTCACCTTACCTCTCCAACGAACACCAAATCCTGGTCCCACTACCCGGACGGCTGTGCACCTTGAGCGTCGCCCCGATCATCGCCGCCCGCTCTCGTATCCCGGTCAGGCCGTAGCGGTCGGGGTCCACGGCATCAGGGTCGAAGCCTACACCATCGTCCCGGATCACCAGGTCAATGCGATCGTTGCCGAAGGCCAGGCGCACGGCCACCTGTTGGGCGGCGGCGTGACGCTCTACGTTGGTCAGGGACTCCTCGGCGATGCGGAACAACGCCTGGGCCTCTTCGTCGGTCAAATCGAGCTCCCGGCCAGCCACGCTCAGGTCAGCCTGGACGCCGCTCCGCGCCTGGAAAGCCTGGACGGTGCTCCGCAGCGCGCCCACCAGGCCCAATGTCTTCAGGGGATCGGTGCGCAGGGCCTGGATGGCCTGCCGCGACTCCTCCAGCCCGGTTCGGGCCAGGGTCGTGACCCCGTTCAATGCATCCTGGGCCGCTGCGGGATCGTTGGTCAGCAGGGCGCGGAGGGCTTCCAGTTGCACGGAGAGCGCGGCCAGGGAGTGGGCCAGGGTGTCGTGCAACTCGCGGGCCAGGCGGTTGCGCTCGCGGCTGACGGCCAACTGCTCGACGGTGGCGGCGTGGCGGCGCAGGCGTTGGTGGGCAGTCTCCAATTCGGCGTGCTGCTTTCGCTCCCGCCGCGCCAGGATGCTGACGAGGAGGGGCACCAGGTACAGCAAGGCGATGCGCATCAGCGCGCCAGCGAAAAAGGGCCGCGCCAGGATGTCTTGCTGCAACGCCCAGCAGCCGGTGCCCAGATGCAGGATCGTGGCCCAGGTGCTGCCCCACACCGCGCCCCGCCGGCCATAGCCCCAGGCCAGCAATACCAGGGGGATCAGCAAGAAGAAGAAAGGCTCTGTCAGCGGGGCTTCCGTCAGGTAGCGAATCATCGGCTCCGACAGGTCCAGGTTCTGGAGCCAGAAGAACCGCCGCTCGAAAAAGAAGGGGGCCGATAGCAGGCTCTCAAAGAACACGTCCAGGCCCAGACCCAGGGCCAGGAACCACCGCCCCAGAGCCCGCTCCAGCCACGGAGGCAACACCAGCAGGGCCAGCAACAGCGTCGGGGCCGCGCGCAGCAAGAGCGCCAACTGGGCTGGGGTTCCTAAGCCCAGTATCACCAGCAGGCCCAGGCCGAGGAAGGCTATCTTGACAATCAATACCAGGCGAAAGATGCGTAGCGCCTCGCGCATAGCCAGGGGTTGATTCATCGCGCTCAACTGCATGTGCTGGTCATGCCCACTGGTTGACTGTTCTGCTGGCTGTTTGTCGGGCCGCTGCCAACTAGAGGCGATCGTATTCCTCTGGTTCGACATCCGCCACCTTGGCCATGGCTCCTTCAAACTTCTGCCGGTCTCCTCGTTGCGCTCGTGCTTCAAGATAGTCCTGGGTCATAAGCGCCGCGATCTTTTCGGCAAGAGCCAAGGTAATCAACTGATTCACGGAGACGCTTTCTTTCTTTGCCAACTCGCGTGCAGTCTCATGCAGTGAACTGGGCAGGCGAAGACTGATGGTACTCATGGTAGTTCTCCTATCTCCTCCAGGAATTCTTTCGGTGTCACGACCTCAAGTCCAAAACGTTCCACTCCCTGAAAGTCTTTCTTGTTATGAGTAACGATAAAGTCACAACTCGCAGCGACAGCTAACTCCAATACCGTGTCGTCTTTCGCATCTCTCAAGAAAGGGCGCCAAAGATAGAAAATCTGTTTCCGGTTAGCTACCGCACAAATATAGTCGAGAATGTCATCTATGTCACGCTCCGTAAGTGGTATTTCCCCGATTAGTCGCTTAGCTGCCGCCTCGTACTCCAGAACCAAAGGAACCGAAACGTTCATTTCGAACTTATCGCTGTTGATGAGTCGAAGCAGCTTGTGAGAAGCACCTCGACTCGACCGTAGAGCTGCCACCAATACATTTGTGTCTATGACGATTTGGTACTGTTCCATGTCTGGCATTATATATGATACCACGAATTTGTCAACCTCAAACCCTACGTAGCATTGCCCTTGAATTGGCTCATATACAGATTGTGGTAGAACCCACGTTGGGCTAGCAACTCGTCGTGGGTGCCGCGCTCGATGATGCGGCCATCGTTGATAACGAGCACCAGATCGGAATTGCGGATGGTGCTCAAGCGGTGGGCGATGACGAAGCTGGTGCGCCCTTTCATCAGCCGCAGGAGCGCCTCCTGGATGCGAGCCTCGGTGCGGGTGTCCACGCTGCTGGTGGCCTCGTCGAGGATCAGGATGCCCGGATCGGCCAGGACGGCGCGGGCGATGGCCAGCAACTGCCGCTGCCCCTGGCTGAGGTTGCTACCGCGCTCCGAAAGCTCGGTGTCGTAGCCCTGGGGCAGGCGACGGATGAATTGGTCGGCGTTGGCCAGCCTGGCCGCAGCGAAGACTTCTTCGTCCGTAGCGTCCAGGCGCCCGTAGCGGATGTTCTCCATCACCGATTGTGAAAAAAGGAAGGTGTCTTGCAGCACAATGCCCAGTTGGCGGCGCAGGGAATCCTTCTGCACCTGGTGGATGTCCTGGCCATCAATGGTGATGGCTCCGCCCTGGAGGTCGTAGAAACGGCTGAGGACGTTGATCATGGTTGTCTTGCCCGCACCCGTCGGCCCGACCAGGGCAATGGTCTGGCCGGGTTTGGCGGCCAGGCTCACATCCTTGAGCACCGGCATGCCCGGCACGTAGCTGAAGTCCACGTGCTCGAACACCACCTCGCCTGCCACGTCATTCAGGACTACGGCATCGGGTGAGTCGGTGAGCTCCGGCTGCTCGTCCATCATCTCGAACACCCGCTCCGCCCCGGCCAATGCCGACTGGATTTGATTGTAGAGGTCGCCCAACTGGCGCAGCGGGGCGGCGAACTTGCGCGAATAGTTGTAAAAAGCGGCCAGGGTGCCAATGGTGGCCCAGCCCCGCAGGGTCATCCAGCCACCCAGCCCAGCCAGCACGGCGATGTTGGCGTTGCTCAAAATGCCCATCAGCGGCGGGATCAACATCGAATAAGTGTGCGCGTGGACGCCGACCCGACGCACTACCTCGTTGGCGGCGTCGAAATCGGCCAGCGTGCTGGCCTCCTGCCCAAAGGCCGCGATGACCCGCTGCCCGCTGAACATTTCCTCCAGCTTGCCGTTCAACTGGCCGATCCGCAGTTGGTACTCACGGAATCCTCCGCGGGTGCGTTGGCCCACGAAGCCTACCAGCCACATCATGAACGGGAAGACGATCATCGAGCCCAGCGCCAGCCAGAAGTTGATGGCGAACATCATCACCAGGATGCCAGCCAGGGTGAGCAATCCGCTGAACAATTCCGTCACGTTCTGCGCAAGCACGCGGCTGATGGCATCCAGATCGTTGGTCAGGCGGCTCATCAACTCCCCGTGTGGGTGGCGGTCGAAGAAGCTGAGGGAGAGGGTCTGCAAGTGCTCGAAGAGGTCACGGCGCAGAACGCGCATCGCTCTTTGGGAGACCCTGGCCATCACCACGCTCTGGCCGGCCCTGGTCAGCCACGCGCCGAGGTCGGCGGCCAGCATCAGCAAGGCGATGTGCAGTAACCCGGCCAGATCGCCAGCGGTGATGAACTGGTCAATAGCCAGGCCCATCAGGAAAGGGGCCAGCAGATCCAGCAGGGTGCTCACCACCACCAGGACGAACACGACCACCAGCACCCACTTGTAGGGCCGCAAGGTGGCCAGCAGCCGCCGCAAAGTGCCGCGCACGTCACGGGCTTTTTCGATTCTCGCCCCATGATCTCTTCCCGCGGGGCCGGGCAAGCCGGTTGAGGGTTGGGCCGGTTGTGGCTGTTGTCTGGCCATTGGACGATTACCCTCGCGAAACGTCAAACGTGAAACGTCAAACGTGAAACGTGAATTCACGCATCACGCTTCACGCATCACGCTTCACGCATCACGCATCACGTGTGTTTCCCCCAACTGCGATTCGTAAATCTCCCGATAGATGGGACTGGAGGCCATCAGTTCGGCGTGGGTGCCTTGGGCAGCAATCTGCCCCCGATCCAGCACCACGATCTTGTCGGCGTTGAGCACGGTGCTGATGCGCTGGGCGATGACGAAACTGGTGCGCTGAGCCATCAGTTCGTCCAGCGCGGCCTGGATCTTGGCCTCTGTCTCCACATCCACGGCGCTGGTGCTGTCGTCCAGGATGAGGACTTTCGGCTGCACCAGCAGGGCGCGGGCGATGGCGATGCGCTGTTTCTGGCCGCCCGACAGGTTCACCCCCCGCTGCCCGACCAGGGTGTCGTAGCCATCGGGGAAGCCCATGATAAAGTCGTGGGCCTGGGTGGCTTTGGCGGCAGCGATCACCTCTTCGTCGCTGGCGTCAGGGCGGCCATAGCGGATGTTGTCGCGGATGGTGCCGCTGAACAGCACTGTCTCTTGCAGCGCGATGCCCATCTGCGCGCGCAACACATCCAGCGGGATGTCGCGCACGTCCACGCCGTCCAGCGTCACCCGGCCCTGCTCCACGTCGTAGAAGCGAGGAATCAGGTGGATCAGGCTGGATTTGCCCGAACCGGTCGCACCCAAAATGGCCACTGTCTGGCCCGGCTCGGCCACCAGGTTGACGTCCTTGAGCACCAGCTCATCAGACGTAGTAGCGATGGTTCGACTTCGCTCACCACAGGCTTCAGTCGCAGACGTAGTAGCGGCTTCAGTCGCTCTGGCAGACGTAGTAGCGACTTCAGTCGCTCTTGCGCCTTCGGAACGACTAAAGTCGTTACTACGGTTGTAGCTGAAGCAGACCCCTTCGAAGGCCACACGCCCAGTTACGTTGGGCAGGGGGCGTGCGTTGGGGCGGTTTTGCACCTCAGCCGTGCTATCCAGCACCTCCCAGATGCGCGCGGCGGAGGCATCGGCGGCAGAGAGGGGGACGGTCATTGCTCCCAGCATCATCATGGGGAAGAGTGAGTACGCCATATAGTTGATCGAGGCCACGATCTGGCCCACGGTGAGATCCCCAGTGATGGCCAACTGCCCGCCCAACCAGACTACACCCACCACAGCCAGGTTCACCAGAAGCAGCATGGTGGGGAGCAAGGCGGCGGCGAGTTGCATCACTTTGATGTTCTCAGCCATCAGATCGCGGTTGGCCTGGTCGAAGCGGGCGTTTTCGTGCTCGCCGCGCACGAACGCTTTGACTACCCGCACGCCCGCCAGATTCTCCTGCATGACCTGGTTCAAGGTATCCAGTTTTTGCTGCACCGACAAGAAGAGCGAGCGCGCCCTGGTGAGAAAGAACCCGATGATGATCCCGATCAGCGGGAGCAGGGCCAGCATCAGCAACGCCAACTGCCTGCTGGTGGTAATCAACATGACCACGCTGCCCATCATCCACAGCGGGGCACGGGTGAGGATACGCAGAGACATCTGCATAATCATCTGCACTTGATTGACGTCGCTGGTGGCGCGCACCAGCAGTTGGCCGGTCTGGATGCGGTCCAGGTTGCCGAACGAGAACGTCTGCACCTTGCGGACGAGTGCGCTGCGCAAGTCCGTGCTCACGCCCATGCCCACTCGCACCGACAGCAAGGTGTTGCCCACCGAGAACAAGGCACTGACGACCGCCGCCCCCAGCATCAGCAGGGAGGTGGTCAGGATCATTCCCATATCCTGCCTGGCAATCCCCTCGTCAATGACCCGTTGGGTCAACCGTGGGATCAGCAGGTCGGCAAACACCATGCCCAGCAACAACACCAGGGCCAGGACGGCCTGCGCTTGGTAAGGTTTAACGAAATGGATCGTCCGTCGCAGTGATTTCATTCTCCATCCTCAAAGCGACATGGAGTCCTCAACTTGTTGAGGTGGGACCCGAACAAGTTCGGGACTCCGGCACAGGAGACTGTTTACCGCTACTGACAGCCCGATCACTCATACCGTAGCGCCTCGATGGGCCGCAGGCTGGCCGCTCGCCAGGCGGGATAGATGCCAAAGACCAGCCCGACGGCGGCGGCAAAGCCGGAGGCCATCAACACGGTGCCAACATCCACCACCGGAATCAGATCGGTGGACAGATTGCCCACCAGGTTGGAAATGACGATCCCGAAACCGATCCCCAGCGAGCCACCTATCAGGCTCAGCACCAGCGACTCGATCAGGAACTGGGCCAGGATGTCGCGTTTGAGCGCGCCCACGGCCTTGCGGATGCCGATCTCCCGCGTCCGCTCTGTCACGCTCACCAGCATGATGTTCATGATGCCGATGCCACCCACCACCAGCGAGATGCCGGCGATGGCGCCCAGAAAGATGGTGAGGGTGCCCATGATGACGTCGAACGCCTCCAGAACATCGGTCTGGCTGAGGATGGTGAAGTCGTCGTCGGCCTGGTAGGCGATGCCGTGGCTTTCGCGCAGCGTGTCTTTGATCTGCTGGGTTGCTTTGTTCAGCAGTTGCTCACTCTGCGCCTGCACGACGATGGCGTGCACCGCTGGCTCGCCGCTACGGGTGCGCACGCGAAAGAGGCGGCTCTGCGCGGTGGTGAAGGGAACATACACCAGATCGTCCTCCGTCAAGAAATCCACCCCGCCCTTGCTCTTCAGCACGCCAATCACCTCGTACTGCACACCCCTGATTTTGATGGTCTTGCCGATGGGGAATTCACCGTCGGGGAACAGGTCGGCGGCGACGTTGGCCCCCAGGATGGCCACCCTGGCCCTGGTGTCCAGATCGTTTTGCGTCAGCCCATCGCCCAATTCCAAAGTCTGGTTGCGCATATTCTGGTAGTTGGGAGTAATGCCGGCCACGGTGACGCGGGTGTCCCGGCCACCATAGACCACCGGCTGAGAGCCCTGGATCACGACGGCCACATCCTTCACTGCTGGGGCGTAGAAAGGGTCGGCCAGCATTTCCGCGTCCCTCACGCTCAGGGTCTGGTAGCCGCCGCTTTTACCCGTATCGGCCATGACCGAGATCAAGTTGGAGCCGATGGCCTGAATCTCGCTTTGGATAGAGGCGCTGACGCCATGGCCGATGGAGAGCAGGGCGATCACGGCGGCCACGCCGATGATCACGCCCAGCATGGTCAGCGCGGCGCGCATTTTGTTGGTCATCAAACTGTCGAAGGCGGTTAGAAGGCTTTCGGTCAGGTTCATGTGTCCTCCCGGTCGTATTGCGTAGTGCGTATTCCGTTCCGCAATACGACTACGCAATACGCACCACGTTTCACGTTTCACGCATCGCTTTCGATCAACCCGTCTCTGAGCATCACCTTCCGCCGGGCGCGTTGGGCCACTTCCGGGTCGTGGGTGACGACGACGATGGTGATGCCGCGGGCGTTCAGGTCGTCAAAGATGTCCATGATCTCTTCTCCCGAAACGGTGTCCAGGTTGCCCGTGGGCTCGTCGGCCAGGATGATGCTGGGGGAGACGGCCAGGGCGCGGGCGATGGCCACTCGCTGCCGTTCCCCGCCGGAGAGCTCGTCCGGACGGTGATCCATCCGCTCCCCCAGCCCCACGGCGCGCAGGGCCTCCTCTGCTCGTTGATGCCGTTCCCGCCGGCCATAGCCGGCATACATCAGCGGCAACGCCACCTGCTTGAGGGCCGGCGTGCGGGGCAACAGGTTGTAGGTCTGAAACACGAAGCCGATACGCTTGTTGCGGATGCGCGCCAGTTGGTCATCGTCCATCTGGCTCACGTCTATGCTGTCCAGTTTGTACGTGCCGCTGGTCGGTTGATCCAGGCAGCCGATCATGTTCATCAGCGTGCTCTTGCCGGAGCCGGACGGCCCCATGATGGCTACAAACTCGCCACCCTGAACCGTCAGGCTCACCCCGCGCAGGGCGTGCACGGTCTGCGTTCCCATGTGGTACTCTCGGGTGATATTGGTCAGTTCGATCATGGGCGCAATCTCCTGATCTCTGGCGGTGGCCCCTGGCTGAAGTCCAGCTTTTCGCTGACCTCACCGATGAACAGTTGGTCACCTTCGTCCAGGCCGCTGGTGATCTCGGTGTGGTTCTTGTCGCGCAAGCCGATGGTGACCTCGGTCTTGACCGCGGTATTGCCTTGAACCAGGTTGACGTAGTATTTGCCAGTCTGACGGTCGGCGATGATGGCGCGATTGGGAACGAGGAGCACGTTCTCTCGACTGGCGGTGACCAATTCGGCGTTGGTCGTCATGCCGGCGCGAACGGGTAGCCCGCCGGCGTCCAGGCTCAGATGCACCTGATAAGTGACGATTTCACTGGCACTCTTGGTTGCCTTAGGCGCGATAGAAACTATCTCCCCGATCAGCTCTTCGTCCGGCCAGGTTTCCAGGGTGATCGTAGCCTGTTGCCCGACCGCCAGGCCGCCTATGACGATCTCGTCCACGTCCAGCACCACCTCCAGGCTACTGGAATCCATCAGGTCCACCGCCAGCCCGCTGGCCCATTCTCCGACCTCGACGTATACTGCGGTGACTATGCCATCAAAGGGAGCCTTCAGCGTGGCCTTGGCCAGGTTATCCTGGGCCTCTTCCAAAGAAATTTGCGCCTGCTTCACCTGGGCTTCGGCCATGGCCAGCTTTTCTTTCGATGGACCTTTGAGGAGCATGGCCAGATTGGCCTCCGCCTGAGCCACAGCGGCTTCGCCCTGTAGCACACCCGCTTCGGCCTGGGCCACCTGGGCTTCCACCTGAGCTACAGCCGCCTCGGCCTGGGCCATCTGGTTGTCCAGGTCGTCCACCTGGGCCTGGGCGTTGGCCACCTGGGTCTCGGCCGAGGCCACTGTCGCTCTGGCGGCAGCGATGGCCTCCTCGGTGGCGCCCTCCTGGGCCTGCAAATAGCTGATCTCGGCCAGGCGTACAGCGATCTCGGCGTTGGCCACCGCAGCCTTCATCTGCTCTCTGACATATCCTGGAGATGCGGGATTGCCATACACCGCGTCCCGTTCCAACTGGGCCTTCCACAAATTGTTCTTAGCCTGTTCCCAATTCAGCCGGGCCTGCTCCACCGTCTCGGCGTCGGCGCCTTTCAGCAGGGCGGCCAACTTGGCCTGGGCGCTGTTCAATGTGGCCTGGGCACTCCTGAGGTTCGCCTTGACCGTAACGTCGGCGTCCGCCAGTGCCTCACGGGCGAGCCGGGCCTTGGTCAAAGCGCTGCCAGCGCTGATCAGCCCGGCCTGAGTTTGAGTCAGATTGGCCTTGGCGCTCTCCAACTGCGCTTTGGCCACCGTGATTTCTTCCTCGGAAGCACCTCGCCGCAGCTCGGTCAGGCTGGCTTCCTGGATGGCCAGGCTCTGTTCCGCCGAGCGCACTGCTCGCTCCAGGCTGCTGGCCTCCAGTTGGATCAGAACATCGCCGGCCCGCACCTCGTCGCCGACCTGGACGTACACCTCTTTCACCCGGCCGGCAATCCCCAGCGCCAGGTGAGCTTCCCGCTGAGGAAGCAATTGGCCGCTGGCTGTCGTCTTGGCGGAGAGGTCGCCGATGAAGGCCGTAACAAACTGACTCGCTTCCGAATCAGCCGCCAGGGCGAGGCGTTGCTGTAACTGCGCCAGGGGGCGTTCCTTGACCAGCCAGACCGCGGCGGCTACAACCACCACCGTCACCACCGCTAAGATAATCCAGCGAACACGCGTACTTCTCTTCCTGGGTCCCACTTGTACTCCTCCTTTCGTTGTACCCTTATTTTACCAGAAAACGGGCATCTGCGAAAGTGCCGTCGGTCAGGTTCGGGGTCATGACGAAAGTCATAGATTCCTTGAAGACCTCGGAGGTCTTGAGCGACACCCCTGGGAGCAGGGTTAGCTACATTCCCAGACAACCTTTGTGTCAAGTCGCAGTGGGGAGACCTCCGAGGTCTAGGGGCTTCTCTTTGACAAATCCCCCTGGCGATGCTAAAATTGCCCTCACGGAGGCGGACAATGGATTACGACGTCATCGTGGTCGGGGCAGGGATCGGCGGTGCGGCAGCCGCCTACTACCTGGGGGAAGCGGGCGCCAGGGTGTTGGTATTGGAGAAAGAGCGGTTGCCCAGATACAAGCCCTGTGGCGGCGGCGTGCCCGGCTCGGTCTTCCGCCTCTTCCCTTTCCCCCTGGACGAGGCGATTGAGGCCAAAGTAGCCAGGATCCGCTACTCCTACCGAGGCCAGGAGGAGGTTATTGTACCGCTACCTGATGAAGCCATATTCATGGTCATGCGCGATAAGTTCGATGCCTTGGTCCTGGAGCAAGCCAGGTGCGAGGTGCGAGAGGCCACGGCGGTGACAGAGGTTGTGGAGGGCGAGGACAGCGTGGTCGTGTCCACCAAAGACGGCCAGGAGTTCAGAGGGCGCTACCTGGTGGGTGCTGACGGCGCGAATTCGATCGTAGCCAGGGAGCTGGGCTTGCGGCGAGGCAAGGTTATGGGAGCGGCCATCGAAGCCGAGGTTCCGCTGTCTCCGATAGCAGACTGGGCGCAAACGGCCCTGTTTGAGTTTGGGGCTCTCAGGTACGGCTACCTCTGGGTCTTCCCCAAGAGAGAGCACCTGTCCGTCGGTATCGGCGCTTTCAGGAAGAGCAAAGTCAAGCTACGAGACATCCTGAGGTGGGAGATGGCCAAGTTCGGCATCAGCCTGGACGGGATAGAATTACACGGCCACCCCCTGCCGGTTTACATCCGCTCCGAGAAGCTGAACACAACGCGCTCCCTCCTGGTGGGCGATGCCGCCGGCCTTGTGGATCCCCTATCGGGTGAAGGCATTCGCTACGCCGTCAAGAGCGCGCGCCTGGCAGCAGAGGCCATCGTCCAGGGGGAGTTGGACAGGTACACGGAGTGGATACAGAGGGAGATCGGCGCCAACCTGAGCCGCGCCCGTTGGCTGGTGGCTCTCTTCTATGGGCTGCAGTACCTTTGCTTCCGCCTTGGCGCCTACAATCCCAAGGTCACGCAATTACTGGCCGCGGTGCTCAACGACCGAGCAACCTATTTTGACCTCAGCCGCCGCATCCTGCCCTACCTCGTCAAGTCGCTCGGACGACGCTAAGGCCAGGTGCAACGCATCGTTGTTCTCCCCCACTGCACCCGTTCTTGCGAACTATCAGCTTTGAGTGTATACTTAATCCAATTAACCAATAGATCACAACTGCTCGCGGCGGATGGCCAAATCCGCCGCCAGACCGCTGGATCTGACGCCTGTCCTGAGCCTGTCGAAGGGATCCAACGGGAGCAAAAGGAGACCCCAAATGAAAAAAGGAGCTTTCACTTTTGTGTTGCACAGCCATCTACCCTACTGTCGCATGGCGGGGCGCTGGCCGCACGGCGAGGAGTGGCTGCACGAGGCCGCTTCGGAGACCTACCTGCCCCTGCTCAACGCCCTGTACGACCTGAAGGAGGATGGCTACCCCATCAAGCTGACCGTCGGCCTGACCCCCGTCCTGGCCGAGCAGTTGGCCGATCCCCTGGTGTTGGACCACTTCGAGATGTATCTGGAGCAGAACATCGAGGCAGCCGAGAGCGACGTCGAACGCTTCCGGAAGGCCGACGAGCCCCACCTGGAGTACCTGGCCACTTTCTTCCGCGACTGGTACGGAAACGTCCGGGACACTTTTAGAGATCGCTTCGGCAGGGACATCGTGGGTGCTTTCAAGAAGCTCCAGGACGGGGGCTACCTGGAGATCATCACCTCCGCCGCCACCCACGGCTACCTTCCCCTGCTCTCCCGCGATTCGTCCATCTACGGCCAACTGAGGACCGGGGTGGAGAGCTATCGCCGCCTCTTCGGGCGGGCGCCGCGGGCTGTCTGGCTGCCGGAGTGCGCCTACCGCCCGGCCTTCTACGCCGAGGCCGGCGGGGAGCACTACTACAAGCCCGGTCTGGAGGAGTTCCTGGCCGGGCTGGACATCGGGTGCTTCTTCAGCGAGACCCACACCATCGAGGGTGGCCTGCCGGTGGGCAAGGCCGCTGGCGATGCCATCGGCTATGGGGACGTGCCCAAGCGCATCGTGGTGCCCCTGCCCGATTACGTAGAGCCCACCGAGAAAACCACCTACCAACCTTACTACGTGGCCGGCAGAGGAGAGATGGCGTACTCGCCGGTAGCCGTCATCGGGCGCAACAACCGCACCGGGATGCAGGTCTGGTCGGCCGAGTGGGGGTATCCCGGCGACTACGACTACCTGGAGTTCCACAAGAAAGACGGCGTCTCCGGCCTCCGCTACTGGCGGGTTACCGGGGCGCGGGTTGATCTGGGACAGAAGGATTATTACCATCCCGACTGGGCTCAGTACAAATTAGGCGAGCACTCCCGCCACTTCGCCTGGCTGGTTGGTGACCTGTTGTCTCAATATCGTGAGGAGAGCGGCAGATTCGGCCTCATCGCCTCCAACTACGACACCGAACTCTTCGGCCACTGGTGGTTCGAGGGCATCCAATGGATGCGGGAGGTGCTGAGGATCCTGAGCCAGAGCGAGACAGTAGAGCTGACCACGGCCAGCGATTTTATCGCGGAGCACCCGCCTGAGGACGTGCTGGCCTTGCCGGAGGGCTCCTGGGGTATGGGGGGAGGGCACTGGACCTGGGACAACCACGACACTCACTGGATGTGGAAGCCCATCCACCAGGCGGAGCGCCGCATGGAACAGCTCGTGGCCCGGCATCCAGACGCCCACGGCGACCTGGCCGCCGTCCTGAGTCAGGCCGCGCGGGAGCTTTTGCTGATGCAGTCCAGCGATTGGCCCTTTCTGGTGACCACCGGCCAGGCCCGCGAGTACGCCATCGTGCGCTTCGACGACCACCTGGAGCGCTTCAATCAGTTGGCCGAACTCGCCGCGGCCGGGCAGGCAGCCCCAGCTTTGGTTGAAGAACTCTACGAACGCGACAAGCTCTTCCCCAACATTGATTATCGGTGGTTTGGGGACAGGGAGAATAAAAGAGAGCCTTGAGCAGATTCGGCAGACCTACGCGACATAGTGCCAAATGGCACGTCAATGAGGAGAGGGTCGTCCTGGCCACTTATCTTGTTACCGGTTGTGCCGGCTTTATCGGCTGGAAGGTGACGGAGTTCCTGCTGGCCGACGGTCACACTGTGGTTGGTGTGGACAACCTGAACGACGCCTACGATGTCCGCCTGAAACACTGGCGACTCAATCAGATCAAGGATCACCCAAATCTCACCTTCTATCGCCTCAACATCACAGATCGTACGGCGCTATCAGGCCTGTTTTCGCAATTCGCAATTCGAGATCCGAGATTCGACGCCGTCATCAACCTGGCCGCTCGCGCAGGCGTCCGCCAATCTGTCGAGAACCCTTGGATCTACTTTGAAACGAACGTCACCGGCACGCTGAACCTGCTGGAGTTGTGTCGGGAGTTCGGGGTGAAGAAATTCGTGCAGGCGTCCACGTCCAGCCTCTATGGAGCGCGCAACCCCCGGCCCTTCCGGGAGGATGCCAACACCGATGGTCCCCTCTCGCCCTACGCCGCCTCGAAGAAAGCGGCCGAAGCGCTGTGTTATACGTACCATTACCTCTACGACCTGGACGTGACCGTGCTGCGCTACTTCACCGTGTACGGCCCCGCTGGCCGGCCCGACATGAGCCTCTTTCGTTTCGTGCAGTGGATCAGCGAGGGGCGGCCAGTGATCGTGTACGGCGATGGGCAGCAGTCCCGTGACTTCACCTACGTGAACGACATCGCCCGGGGGACGCTGGCGGCCTTGAAGCCAATGGGCTACGAAGTGATCAACCTGGGCTCCAATGAGCCGATCGTGCTGAATGATGCCATCCGGCTGGTGGAAGAGCTGGTTGGCAAGAAGGCGAACATCGAGTACAAGCCCCGTCATCCCACCGATGTGCTGGCTACCTGGGCCGACATTTCCAAGGCCGAGCGGCTGCTTGATTGGAGGCCACAGCACCCTTTCCGGGAAAGCGTGTCCCGGTTGGTGGGCTGGTATCAGGAGAACCAGGAGTGGGCGAGAGATGTCGTCACCATCTGAACAACCAGGAGGCGGCGGGGCGCATCTGGTGAATCAAGTATCAAGAGCTTCGCAGCAATGGGATTCCGGCCGTTAACCTGGCGGCTGCCACTGCCAGGCCGACGTATAGCCAGAACAAGGCCACGGCATGGGGGAAGCTAAAGAGGTAATGGTCGAGAATCCCCCCCACCAGCCCCCCCACCACCGCTGTCTGTAGGCCCAACAGGATGGCCTCCAGGCGGGGATCAGGGTCCATGCTTTTCCAACTGCGCCAGGTATATCTAAAGAAGATGGCCATGATGGCCAAAAACACACTCAGCCCCACCAAACCCATCTCCTCGGCGATGAGCAGGTAAAGGCTGGATACCCCCAGGTAGATGTCTATGTCGGGAGTGCCAACGAAGCCTACCCCAAGCCAGGGGTAGCGGCTGATCAAGATGAAAGCGTCCTTGTACTCTCCGAGGCGCATCTTGGAGGCCAGGTCCTGAACCTGCACCCCCTGAACGAAGTGGACGACGTATTCTCGGGTCTGCGGTAGAAGCAAGATGAGCAGGCCGGCGACGATCAACGCGGGGAGCAGGCGGCGGTACTTGACCACGCCCAGCAGCGCCAGCGCACAGCCCAGGCCGAGCATTGAGCCTCGCGAGAAGGTCAGGATCAGGCAGAGGCCCATAACAGCCAGGATGAGTACGGCCAGCGCGCGGTTGAAGAGAGGACGCCGGGTGTAAAGCTGCGGAACCGTCAGAGATGCTACCAGGATCAACAGGCCGCCCAGGATGTTGGGGTCAACGGAGGTGCCGATGGCCCGCATGGGTAGCGAAGGATCATCGCGAATAAAGCGCAGCACCCCCCAGCCGGCCGGGTAGTCGAAGATGCGCAATGTGGAGAGCAGGCGAACGGTGAGGGCGCGGGGCAGGAAGTAGAGCCCCACCCCGATCAGGGCCGCCCCGAAGCCGGCCAGGATGATGATCAGTACCAATCGCTCCAGTTCCTCTCGGCTTCGCACACAATTGACCGTCACGAAGAACAGGGCGATGCCCATCACGATCTCGGCGAAGCGGCGCACGGCGTTGGGCGTGGGGCTGGCGTGGGCCAGGCCGGCCACGAAGGAAACGAAGGCCAGGAAGAGAAAGATCACGATGGGCAGAGCCAGAGGGGAGGTTACGAAATCCTGCTGTTGGCCGGCCCTGCCCCCCCGGCCCCCCAATTCTGGGGGGGGACCACTGGGAGATTTCAGTTCCCCCCGGCGTTGGGGGGGTAGGGGGGCAACCAGGCGGGCCAGCCAGACGGCGAAGAGCACTGCCAGCACCAGGTTCAGAAAAGTGGGGGTGAAGCCGATCCTGATGGGCAGGGCGGCGAAGGGCAGGAGGCAGACGATGCCGACGAGAGCCACGAAGCCGAATTGAGTGCTCCGCAGCATCAGCATCCCCACAACGAGGGCCATCACCAGGGCTGCGGTGAGCAGCGGGCTGAGATAGGCGATCAGCCATCCCCCGATGGTTCCCACCGCCAGGCAGAGAGCCACCACTGCCAGGGCCACCACCCAGCGTTTATCGGACATGAAAATGGCTTGTAGACGATTGTAGGCAGGGTTTTGCATAGACACCTCCAAATAGTGAAACGTCAAACGTAAAACGTCAAGCGTCAAACGCGATGCATGAGTTCACGTTTCACGTTTTACGTTTCACGTTTTACGTTTCACAGTTATGCTGAGCGGCAGCAGAATACGGTCATCCTTCACTTCCCCATCAGCGTTCAAGATGGGCAATCGCTGCCCTGTCGCCAGTTCGTACATTCCCACCTCCAGCCAATAGAGACCCGCTGGGGTGTTCTCATTGATGACCAAGACGTATTCGTCTTCGATGACCTCACCGACGTCCCAGCACGAGGTGGGGTAATCGCCCTCCAGGGGCTGGCTGTCCATCTGCCCCCAGATTTTGCCTTCCTCGTCAATCAGATGGGTGAAGACGGTGTAGTCGGTGCCCATCTCCCCCTCAGCCTGCCAGTAGAGGGTCAGACGGACCTTTTCGCCTGGACTGAACTCAGTCCTATCCACTTCATATCCGATCAAGGCAAGCTTGCTGTCCAGGTTAAAACTTTGAACTTTGAACTTTGAACTTTGAAGTTCTTCAGGTGCCATTTTCAACTGGCCAATGACGACGCTTTGAGGTTGAAGTTGGGAGCCGGTGGAAGGTTCGTAGAGGCCCACGTCCACGCGGATCAGGCTGGGGGCCAGGGCCTCCTGGCTGATGGGCAGCCGATAGGTATCGGCGATGATCTCTCCCGGCTTCCACAGGCTGGTGGGATATGTGCCCCAGCCGTGGTAAGTGTCCTCGTTGCCCACCAGCTCCCGCCTCCGCCCCAGCAGGTGGATGAACAGATAGTAGTCCTCCTCCATCTCGACCAGCCCTTGCCAATAGAACGTGATGCCTAAGGTCTCGCCAGGTCTCACCCTCTCCTTATCCAGTTTGAAACCGAGGAGTCGGATTCTCTCTCCAAAATCGTGCACCACCCCCGTCGGGACCTCATCGGGGGAGAGAACAGGCGGCCTGGCATAGGCTGGGCCGATGTAGAGAAATGGGCAGAGGGTGGCAAAGACGAACATCCCCAGACTAATCACGCTCACCAGGATTCTGGCGTATCTTTCAGGCACCAGTTGGCTCAGGCCCAGCATCAGCAGGATGGATATAGCTGAGATGGCGGGGAAAAGCAGCCGCCCCTGAGTGCCCGGCGTCGTCAATGTCCAGCGGATCAGGCCCAGGAAGACGATGGCCAGCCAGAGAATCAATACCCCCACCGCCCCCGATTTTCGATTGCCGATTGCCGATTTTCGATTCAGAAAACCGGCAATCGAAAATCGCAAATCGGAAATCACGTGCTGTCTCACCAAGCAAATCCCCAGGCCCACCAGGGCGAGCAAGCTTACAGTGTCCAGGATGGCGTAGGCTGCGGGCGAGACCAGAATGCTGAACCAGCCAAACAGGGCCCAGAACGACATGCGGAGTCCCCGGAACTCGCCCCACAAACCCGAAATACTCGGTGACAGGCTACGTCGGCCCACCACGGCCAACATCATGTTCAAGCCGGTCGGGTCCCCGTAAAGCTGCCAATTTCTGACGTACCACCAGCCGCCTACCACCAGGGCCACGACGAAGGCAATCACCCCCCCGACCAACGGCCTCGCTGACCGGCGACGGTAGGCTTCCACGATCAAGATGATGACGGTCAAGATCAACAGACCCAGGCCGGTTAGCTTGGACAGGCAGGCCAGACCCAGGACGAAACCTAACAATGACCAATGACCAATGACCAATGACCAATTGGGATTCGTGATTCGTGATGCGTGATGCGTGAAACGTGATGCGTGATGCGTGATGCGTGATATGAGAAGCAAAGCCAGGGAGGAGAGGAAGGTTATTAGGTTATCATTGTTAACGGCGCCGCTGATGAACAGAAACTGGGGAATGAAGGCGTTGATGGCTGCCGCGCCGACGGCCAGATGTTCGTGGTTGGGGAAAATCTCCAGAGCGAGACGATAGGTCACGAGCACCGTGCCTGCCCCCAAAAGCACCGATAGCAGGCGGACCAGGTGCACGGCTAACGCTGTGCCCCGAAAGGGGAAGCTCTCTCTCTGGGTGTGCACGATCACGTTTTTGTTGCCTGGGTCCAGAGGGGTGCCAACGTTGCGCTGAGGGTTGTACCAGAGTAGATCCTCCGCCTCGCTGGTATCTATCCAGAAAGTGGCCAGTGCGCCGATCAGATAATACAGGGGCGGCTGGCTGCCCTCCTGCCTCCACAAGCCTGGATTCTCAGGATCCTGTACTGGCAGACCTTTTCCATCAGCCAGGTGCTTGATCAAAAAGTAATGGTAGATTTCATCCGGCGCCTCGAAGATGGGCGTGACGATACTGTAGGTAACGCCCAAGACAATAAACGCAGCCAGGATGAGGGCGATGGCTGGAGGCTGGAAGTTGGAGGTTGGAGGTTGGAGATTAGAGCTTCCCCGTTTGCGATTTGCGATTTGCGATTTGCGATTTGCGATTTGTGATCTGAGATTTGTGATTTGTGATTTGTGATTTGTGTTCATTCCACCCGCACTTTGCTCAACAGGACACGGTTGCCAATCAGCCGGCCATCCTGGTCGAGGAGGTTCAGGCGCTCCCCGGTCTCAGGCAGGTAGAGCCCCACCTCGACCTCGTAGACGTCGGGAGGGGCGTCGGGGGCGATGACCAGCTCGTATTCGTCCACCACGATTTGACCCCTGGCCCAGGTGGAGGTAGGTGTCTGCGGCTGGCGGTCCGCTCCCGCCCAGATCTGATCCCCTTCTCTCAGCAGATGAACGAACACGGTGTAGTCGTCCCTCATCTTGGCCAGGCCCTGCCAGTATAGAGTAAGGCGGATTGCTTCGCCCGGCTCGGCCTTTCTGCGATCCATCTCATAACCCACCAGAGCGACTTTGCCCCCAAAGTTGAAATGCACCGGATTGGGCAGGCCGGTTTCGGACCTGGGCAAGACCTCGATTTTACCGAAGCGTACGTTGTCGCCCGCTGGTTCTCCGTCGGTCCCGTACACGAGCAACCGTTCACCCGTCGCAAAATCGTAAAGCCCGACCTCCAGTTGAGCCGAGCCGGGGGCGTAGGTCGTCTCCGGCAACATCAGGGTGTAGGTGTCAGCGATGGCATCGCCAGCCTGCCACAGGGTGGTGGGAAAGCTGCCCAGCCCGGGGAAGGTGTTCCTCTGGGCCAAAACGAGGTCGTTCTCGTCCAGCAGATGCACGAAGACGGCGTAGTCTCGGTTTATCTTGGCTGACGATTGCCAATAGAGCGTCACGGTCAGGGAATCGCCGGGCTTTAAGGTGTTGGATATGGGGTATTGGATATTGGATATTGGTTGCTCATATCCTAGCAGCTTCATCACTCCGCCGAAGTTCACGTCCAGGCGATGGGGGATGGCCTCGATGGCCGCTTCTGAGAGCAAGGGGGGCCTGGCGTAGGCTGGCACGATGTAGGCCACGGGACAGATGCTGGCGAATACGAACATCGCCCCCGCCAGCAGGACTGTGGCCTTTCCCTGTAAGCGGCTGGGGACGAACTGCCGCAGCCCCAGCAAGAGCAGGATAGCGATGGACGAAATGGCCGGGAAGAGGTGCCGCCCGGAGGGGGCGAAGATCCATTGCAGCCAGCGCAGCAGGGCCACGAACACCAAAAGGCCCCATAGCAAGAGCAGGGCTAAGTTTAGTCGGGTAGCCTTTTCTAGTTTTGGTTTCATCAACTCATTGATAGCCATGATTACCAGCCCCAGAGCGCCGAGGCGCACCGCAATTCGCAGAGCGGTGTACATCCAGGAGTGGGCGTGGACGTTGCCCCAGCCAAAGGCTGCCCAGAAGGAAAGCTCCATTTGAGAGAGCTCGTGGACTAACTGGGCCAGGGTAAGCTCTGGCCTGCCGGGCCCGACGATTTCCTGGTGAATCTGCACCCCCAGCGGGTCGCCGTGCAGACGCCAATTCAAAGTATACCACCATCCCGCTATCAGGGCAACAATACCGAAGACGATGATGCATCCTTTGAGGAAAGCGTGGCATTTAGAGTGGCTAGACCTCCGAGGTCTAGAAGATGGCTCTTCAAGGGGAAGATCATTGCTTTTGACGGAAATCTGCTCAGCGAAGGTGCTCTCTAAGACCTCGGAGGTCTGGAGGCAAGCAGCCACGGCGATGGCCACCACCGCCAGGGGCAGCAGGGCCAGGGCACTCGCCTTCGCCAGGAGGGCTAATCCCAGCACGAGACCCAACGATACCCAATCGCGATTTTCGATTTTCGATTTTCGATTGACGATTTTGACTATCATCAAAAGGGCCAGGGTACAGAGTGCAGACACTGCACTATCATTGCTAACTGCACTCGCGATA